>Ga0209573_1000854_pt1 | contig 54150 bp, 50 predicted proteins | sample TNRBio252014_DNA_FD_185870 | JGI IMG/M metagenome (GOLD analysis project Ga0209573, IMG submission 185870) | Wastewater treatment Type I Accumulibacter community from EBPR Bioreactor in Madison, WI, USA - TNR Reactor_6/25/2014_ DNA (SPAdes)... | ecosystem: Engineered > Bioreactor > EBPR >...
AGGACAATCTACAGCTGAATATTCTTTAGTTATTCTCGGAGCTGCTGCTGTAGCTCTATTGCTTTTAACTTGGGCGGGTTCGACCGGTTCAATAACAAACTTATTTGAATCTGTAATAGCAAGAGTTACTTCAAAGAGTCCATAAATACAGCTAAATCGCGAAAGGTGTTTTGCTCTAGCCCCTCAGAGCAAAACACCGTGAGCAAAGGATCTATATGAAAGAGTGCGCATTTGATGAAGAAGGACAGTCAACAGTCGAAGTTGCATTATTGATTCCGCTTCTAGCTATTTTTTTAATGTTGATTATCCAAGTGGGGCTTGTAGCAAGACAACATGTATTGGTATCAAATGCATCTCGCACTGGTGCAAGAGAAGCAAGTGTAAACAAAGACACTAGCGAAGCAATTTTTCAAGTGAGAAAAACTTTACCAGGTGCAAAAGTAGAAATTCATCGACCTTCCAGTCCCGGGCAATATTTAAAAGTAACGGTTACGGATACAGTTGAAAGCTCTTTGCCGATTGTAGGTGTGTTTTTTCCAAACGTCACGGTTAGGGGAGAGACTTCAATGAGAGTTGAAAAATGAGGTCAGTGCGGCGACATTTAAAAGACGAACAAGGATCCATGGTGGTTTGGATGGCTGTTTTATGTTCAGTTTGCATGGTTGTTTCAATTTCAGTCGGCAGAATAGGTAATGCAACAAGATCCGTTTCATTAGCTCAGAATGCTGCCGATGCAGCAGCTCTTAGCGCTGCATATGAAATCGCACACTCCAATAGTGCGCAAGCATGCAGTTCTGCAAAAATCGCATCTTTAAGGAACGAAGCAAAAGCTATTCGCTGCGAATATACAAATGATTGGGTTGAAGTTGAAGTAAGAATGTTAAATCAGCCAGATATTTTTGCGAAAGCAAGAGCAGAAATTCAGTAGATTCTATGTTTGGTAGGTATCTAAGACTCCGTTGTCCCTAAAATCAGCAAACAAATCATTTGCTTTTGGTGCAATCGTATTTGAACCTGACCATGGTACAACTATGTCGGTGATGTTCTCCGGTTGAATGCTCTCGGCTTTTTCCATGAGGAAAAACAAATCTCTAAGTGTCAAATTTGTTAATTGTAAATGTTTAGATATTATTGCAGCTGATTCAAATCGGGAAGAAATGGTGGTCTTAGATTTTTTCATTTCAGCTAAGGCCGCTATTAAAACTTTTCCTTGATTTTTTGTTCTGGAGATATCTCCATCTGGGAAAGAGTAGCGATCTTGAGAAAAAGCCAGAGCTGATTTACCGTCCATTCTTACGATTCCAGGAACAAAATTAGAACCGGAATTTTTATCCTTCATGGGTTTTTCTACTGTTACATCAATTCCGCCTAGTTCATCAATGAGTCCTTTAAATGCGGCGAAATCAGCTTCCAATATGTAATTGATTTTGACACCGGTTAGCTGTTCGAGAGTTAGCGCAGTCAGTGCTGAACCTCCAAAAGCATTTGCTGCATTGATTTTGTTTCTACCATATCCGGGAATTGCAACAGTTGTGTCTCTAGGAATGTTAATCATGGTCACTTTGTTGAGTTCGGGATTAATTCCTAACAAATGGATTGCATCTGCTCGTCGACCTTCAACTCCAGGGCGATAGTCATTACCGATGACGAGCACAAAGAAGACACTGGAAGAAGCAGGTAGGTAAGTTGCATTACTTCTTGCAGTGAGCTTGATTGTCGCGTCAGCTTTAGGAATCGCAACAAAGCCATTAGTTAAAGAACTTAGTGATAGAAATACAGACACCGAGAATGTTAATGCAACCATGAACACTCGTATAAGGTATCGATTTATCGATTTTGTAGCTGATTTCATGATTGTTCCAAGCTTGGGAGCGGCGATTCAGGAATCGCAAATCCAACAATAGTGCCCTTAGTGTCAAAGTAAATTTTTCCTGCTTTGACGATTTCGTCTCGATCTTTTAGTTTGATTTCTTGCGAAAAAGAAACTGCTATAACTCTTTCGCTTTCAATTTCGGAATTCATGAAATCTATTGAAACCTCTGCAGTATTATTCTGGGCTTTCTTATAGTTTGGGAAAGAATTACCTGACGCTGCTAAAGCTTGTTCAGTAAAGAGCTCATCCTTGCCCTCGCCGGAGATTAGTACTTGGCTTAAAGTTTTAGATATTGCTTTTTCTATTTCTTTGTCGAGAGTCGCTGTCGTTTGTGTCCCGTTGGTTGTTGACCTAGAAGTTACTTTAATTGAGATGGAACTACTTTTGTCTTGACTTGGTTCAGAAGATTTTTCTCTATTTTGCACATCGGAACATCCGGCAACAGCCAGAAATATGGCGAGGATAAGTAAACTTATAAGGGACTTCGTCGTAAGCTTCACAGGTAAGCATTTTGCCAGATTTTTATATGTGTATTTGGGATGAGGAAAAGTAGCCCTGGATATAAGCTTTTTAAACAGATATTCTCAAAAGAGCGGCTACCATTAAGTTATGTTCAAAAAAGGGAAAAAGCGAAATCAGCAAAGCACGACAACGTTTGATATAGCTAATCCTGAACAGTTAAGAGCTTGTAGAGATAAATTAGGCGCTATTGCTTGTGGAGAAGTAGAGCACAGAAAACATGCGAAAGTAGTAGGTCAGATTTCTTCGATTAGATTCGTTCCGAGAGGCAATAGCCAGTGGCTTGAGGTCGTAATAAAGGACAATTCTGGAATAATTGCTGGGTGGTTTTTCGGCAAGAAGTCGATACCTGGAATGATTCCAGGTGCGAATGTATTATTTGAAGGATTGGTTCAACTCGATGAAGGCGAAATGACCATCGCTAATCCGTACTATGAATTTATCTGACGCTCGAATTTGACTTTATTTTTTAACTTCAAAAATTTCTGCAACTTCTTCTGCGATCGAACTTGAAGTTATCAAAATGATTTCATCGCCTGCATCAACAACGGTTTCTGGTCTCGGAAAAACTACGTGTCCTTCACGCAAAATAGCAACTACTGAACATTCTCGTGGAATAGATAACTCAGCAATTGATTGGCCTGAAAGTTTTGAAGTGTCAGATAAAGTAGTTTCGATAAGTTCAACTTTTCCATCTTCAAATTCTAAAAGTTTGACAAGTCTGTCTGTTGTTACAGCCTCTTCAACTAGCGAAGTTAAAAGGTGCGGAGAAGAAACAGACTGATCAATTCCCCAATGGTCGTTAAACATCCATTCGTTGTCTGGGTGATTTACTCTCGCGATAACTCGTGGAACTCCAAATTCTTGTTTCGCAAGAAGTGAAATTACAAGATTGTCTTCGTCGTCGCCGGTACAGCTAAGAACTACATCAGCATCTCTTGTCTGGGCCAGTACAAGGGTCGAAACATCACAAGCGTCGCCTATTACGACTTTCAAATCATAATCATTCATATTCGCAATAGACCACATTGATTCAATCGCAAAATCTTTATCAATTACGGTTACTTCATGATCTAATTTACAAAGTTCGATAGCAGCATATTTGCCATGTGTTCCGCAGCCAGCGACTACAACTTTCATTGCTCGGCTCCGTTACGAATTAAATCTTCAAGTTCGTCCAAAAATTGCTTTTGGCAAGCTAAGAATATTCGGTCGTCTTCATGACCTTTTGCATCTTCAGCTGCAACGCTAGATTTACCTAAATGATTTACCGCGATTATTGAACTTTTGCCAGGAATATTTAATGGCGACAAAGGTTTTCCCGCCCAGAGATCTGGCAATAGCTTTTCTACAATTACAACTTCTCCTGTTGGATCAACCCAATCCGTGGAATCATTTTCTGGTGCAAGTCGTTTAATAAACTGCTCAGTTGACCAAGATACACTTGCAACTGTAGAGATTCCGAGACGTTGATACAAACTTGCTCGTGCGGGATCATAAATACGAGCAGTCACATGTGGAACCTTAAATATTTCTTTCGCGACCCGAGCGATAACAACATTTGAGTTATCGCCGGAAGTCACAGCTGCTAAACCGTCGGCTTCAGATATTTTTGCTGATTCAAGTACCTTGCGGTCAAAACCAGTACCTACAATCGTTGTTAGGTTAGGGTGTCTTTCGATCTTTCTAAATGAGATAGGTTTTTTATCAATAATAGTTACTTGATGTCCATGTCCAATGAGGTAGTTAGAAAGATGTATACCCACTCGACCGCATCCGACAACAACAAACTGCATATTCAATAATCTACTTCAAATCTCCATATTTTGGATTGCTAAATCCAAAGGTTTTCAAAAGTATCCTACATTTTAGGTCCGAGTTAGACGAAAATGGGCTCGTGAGAATTTTCAAACGTGCACTACTCGGCAAACCCATAGCTTCTAGTGAAGAAGAACATCAAAAGTTAACTAAGAGGATTGCACTGCCTGTTTTTTCTAGTGATGCGATTTCTTCATCTGCATATGCAACTCAAGAAATTTTGATGGTAACTGCTCTTGGAGCAACAGGGGCTGTAACTTCGCTTGCCGCTGGTTTGGATACCTTGGTTCCAATCGCATTCATGGTTGCAATATTGCTGGTCATCGTTGTTAGTTCTTATAGAAAAACGATTTATGCTTATCCACAAGGTGGGGGAAGTTATGTAGTTTCGAAGGAAAATTTAGGTGAAAACTTTTCGTTGGTCGCTGCTGCAGCAATTCTTGTTGACTATGTACTTACAGTCGCTGTTTCTACCTCTGCTGGGGTACGAGCAGTAACTTCGATTCCTGCCTTTCAAACATGGGGAGATCATAGAGTAATAATGTGTGTCGTAGCTATTACGACTATTACACTTTTGAACCTTCGAGGGGTTAAAGAAAGTGGAAAGCTATTCGCGATTCCTACTTATTCCTATATTGTTGTAGTTGTTTCGTTGATTGCTTTTGGTTTAACAAAAAGTTATCTTGGCTGGTTTGGCGGAATCGATCCAATCGAATTTTCTAAATATGCTGAGGAAGCGAATGCCGAAGGCTTAATGGAAACCGGTGGGGCAATTACACTTTTCGTTTTACTTAAAGGTTTTTCATCTGGTGCTGTGGCACTTACTGGTATTGAAGCTATTTGTGATGGAGTGCCTGCATTTAGGAAACCTTCATCGAAAAATGCGAGCCGAACTCTTATTATGATGGCAGCGATTTTGGGTTCAATTTTCTTAGGCATTTCGATATTGGCTACTCGATTGCGCCCTCTTCCTTTAGAAGAAGGCGAGACTGTATTTTCACAGTTGGGTCGATCTGTATTTGGAGAAGGTCCGATTTATTTAGTATTGCAAATTGCAACAGCATTAATTTTGCTAGTGGCAGCTAATACGGCTTACGCAGACTTTCCGAGGCTAACTTCGATTGTTGCTAAGGACGGATTCCTTCCAAGACAATTCATGAATAGGGGGGATAGGCTCGTATTTTCAAACGGTGTTATTTTCTTGGGTGCTGCGGCAATATTCTTGGTGTGGATTTTCGGAGGAACAGAAACTCGATTGATTCCGCTTTATGCAGTTGGAGTATTTACTTCATTCACTCTTTCTCAAGCCGGAATGGTTCGATATCAAATGAACCCAAACACGAGAAATAGAATCGGTGCTCTGATTTCAAGTATTGGAGCCTTGACTACATTCGTTGTTTTGCTAGTTATTGCTTATACAAAATTTAGCGATGGCGCATGGGTTTCAATATTTGTTGTTCTGGCAGCGGTAATGCTTTTCAAGAGTGTTCATCGGCACTACAAGAGAGTGCAAAAAGCGATTTCTGTTCCCGTTGATTACAAGCCACAAAGAATGAACCACACTGTTATGGTTCTTGTTGGGCGCATGCATAGAGGAACTCTGCAAGCGCTTGAATATGCAAGATCGCTTGCACCAAATTATTTGGTTGCAATCACAGTAGTGAGTGATGAAGAAGAAAAAGATCGAATGTTGGAACAGTGGGAGAGCTTCAACTTGGGTATTCCTTTGGAAATTGTTTATTCGCCATACCGAGAATTAATGGGACCAATTCTTCAAGCAGTTGAGGATCTAGACGCTAGATGGGATAACGACATTGTCACTGTGGTTATACCTGAATTTGTTGTACATAGATGGTGGGAGCACTTATTGCATAACCAATCTGCGCTTTTACTCAAGGGTAGGTTATTGTTCCGAAAGAACACTGTTGTGACTTCAATTCCTTACCAAATCGAATAGCCTTTTCCAAACCAATTTCCCGCGTTGGGCCGATTAAGTACCGAATATAGACAGAAATTACTACAACGCTTGTATTCGTTTATGCGTTCTTGTAGAAAATGCTTGATTTCGGCATAAAATAAGCCCAACGCGCAATGGGGTGGCCTGATTTTATTTGTTTCGAGCTGTGATGTAGCCTAAACCGTTATCTTTTGAGCATCGTTAAGTTATCTCGATGCCTATACATATATAAGGAGAAAATATGATTCTCGCAGCTGAAGGCGGATATCAGAAATTTGTATTGACGAGTGCCGATTGGGGATGGCTTTGGTTTGCTTTTTCAATTGCCATTGTCGCTCTTATCGTCGGAGCAATTTTGACAACAAAGGTTCTTAAAGTTGATGCCGGTACAGAAAAAATGCAAGAAATTGCAGGAGCGATCCAGGAAGGAGCAATGGCATACATTTTTAGACAGTTCAAAACTATCATCGCAATTGTCATTCCTCTAAGTGCTGTTGTATTTTTTACTAGTCGTGCAATTGAAAAATCTGAGACTGTTGAAGCACTGAACTTTGTTCAATCGGGAACTTTTAGAACACTTGCTTTTATTCTCGGTGGTCTATGTTCTGGAGGAATTGGTTTCCTAGGAATGTGGCTTTCAACTCGGGCAAATGTTCGAACAGCTCATGCTGCAACTACTGGTTCAATGGACAATGCTTTATCTGTTGCCTTTAGAGCCGGTGGAGTTTGTGGACTTTTTACTGCGGGACTCGGACTTCTCGGAGCAGTAGGAATCGTTATGGTTTTCCAAAACACTGCTTCAGCAATACTTGTTGGATTCGGATTTGGTGGATCACTTCTTGCTTTGTTCTTGCGTGTAGGAGGAGGAATTTTCACAAAGGCAGCAGATGTTGGTGCTGACTTAGTAGGTAAAGTTGAGCAAGGTATACCTGAAGATGACCCTCGAAACCCTGCAACAATCGCAGACAATGTTGGAGACAACGTAGGTGACTGTGCAGGTATGGCATCTGACTTGTTCGAAAGTTTTGGTGTTGTTCTTGTCGCTTCTATCATTCTTGGTGTCAGCGCTTTTGCTGGGATCGGCTTAGAAGGTACTGCAAGCAAGGGATTGATTTTTCCGATTGCAATCATGGCTGTTGGCCTTTTGGCTTCAATGGTTTCAATCTTTTTTGTTCGAGCCCGTAAAGGTGAAAAAGATGCATTGAAACCAATCAACCGCGGATTGATGTTGGCATCAATATTGACACTTATTGGAGCTGGAGTAGTTTCATTCGGCTACATCGGCAACGAAACTGGAATAGGCCCAGATGCGATCAGTAATCCTGGATGGAGATTATTCTTGGCAATTTTTGCGGGTGTAGTTCTAGGTCAAGTGGCAAGTCGAATAACTCAGTACTACACATCAAGTCAGTACAAGCCTGTTCGCGCAATTGCGGATTCAGGAAAAACTGGTCCTGCAACTGTTGTTCTTTCTGGAATTTCTTCCGGACTTGAATCAGCTGTGTGGGCATTGTTTGCTATTGCAACTGCGATTGGTGTTGCAATTGGTTTAGGTGGAGGAAACACTGCGTTCTCTTTCTATCTGGTTGCCCTTACTGGTATAGGAATGCTTTCAACTACAGCAATCGTTGTGGCAGAAGACACTTTCGGCCCCGTTGCAGATAACGCCCAAGGTATCGCAGAAATGTCTGGCGTATTTTCTGGTGAAACAGAAGAAATTCTTGATGGGCTTGACACTGTTGGAAATACAACCAAAGCAGTGACTAAAGGATTCGCTATTGGTTCTGCTGTGATTGCTGCGGTTGCATTATTTGCTTCATTCGTTGAAACAATTTTTGACAATGGACAAGATAAATATCCAGCAGTCGGAGCAGCTGCACGTGCAGGACAATCTGCATTCGAAGCAGTTCAATTAAACGTTGCAGATCCAAAAACTTTCATTGGTTTGCTAATCGGTGGTTCAGTTGCATTCATGTTTTCTTCCTTGGCAATTTTGGCTGTGAGTAGAACAGCCGGAACAATTGTTCAAGCGGTTAGAAAACAATTCCGCGACAAGCCTGGAATTATGGAAGGAACTGAAAAGCCAAATTATGGTGAAGTAATTGATATATGTACTGGAGCTTCACTTAGAGAATTGGCCACTCCAGCTCTATTGGCAGTTCTAACTCCTGTTGCTGTTGGTTTTGGCCTGGGTGCATATGCTTTAGGTGCATTTCTAGCTAGTGCGATTGTTGTTGGCCAGTTGATGGCAAACTTCCTATCTAATTCAGGGGGCGCTTGGGACAACGCAAAGAAATATATAGAATCTGGTAACAATGGCGGTAAGGGTAGCGACGCTCATACTGCGGTAGTGATTGGAGACACAGTTGGTGATCCATTTAAAGATACTGCTGGTCCTGCTATCAACCCATTGATGAAAGTTATGAACTTGGTTTCACTGCTAGTACTTCCAGCAGTAATTTCAATGAGCGACAACAATGCTCGATTTATTGTTGCAGGTGTTGCAACAATAATAATTTTGGCTGCGATATGGTATTCGAAATCTCGTCCTTCAGGATTTGGAGATGATGTAGTAGATGTAACCCCAGATAAAGATAAAGATGAAGATCTCGAAAAAGAGTTGGTTTGAAATAATGCTGTAGTACTAGTTTCAGATTAGTACTACAGCGTTAACGTCGAAGAAGTCTTTTTGATATGAAGTTTTTTAGTCGTCGTTCCAATCGCATCAGTTTTGCTGAAAGCGTTCGATCACGAAGTTCGAGTTCTGTTTTTATATTTTCGATGTCTATTTGACTTATGACATTTCTCTGAATCAGATTTCCAATTAGATCATCACGATGGGCAACTACGACTTGAAGGAGAGATGAGTCTAGTTTGCTTCGCTTAAGTTGTGCCTCGGTACTTAATTCTTCAAGTTCATAACTGGACTTGGAATAATCTTTGTTTTCGGGAATGTCAGAAAGTAATTCATCAAAAAATTTGTCAATTTTTTTAACGTCATTTTTTAAAGATTCTTCGAATGGAATTCCCTCGCCAGAGTATTCTAAAAAGTGTAATTTTTCCTTTAATTCTTCGCTATTTCTGAAAGAAAGGTGTCCTAAATTTCGATCATCAAGAAATTCCTGTACCTTGTCTTGATAGTAAGTTAAGAACGGAATACCGTTTGCATAAGCGAAAATAGTTGCATGTAGCGATGAAACGACAACAGCAGACATTTCGCCGATGAGTCCAAAAATTGTCTTTGGGTCATATTCATCTAAATAAATGTAGTCGCCGACTAAATTAGCTTTCTTCATCAAATTAGAATCATGGTTATAAAATGTAAATGGTAATACAGCTTTCTTACCTGGAAGTGAATTTATAATTTTTTCAAAGTCGGTGCAGTTTTGCAAAGTATCAGCTACAAAATGAATGCCGATTGTGTTTTTCACATCAACAGGTAATACTTCAGGTTTTTTCATAGTTAAAGTTATGCAAGGCACGACTTCAACTTGCAACTCAGGATCGATTTCTAAAAGGCGATTTTTATCGGCTTCAGATCTAACAGAAACTTTCTTGTATTCATTTAAATAGTCAATGTTTTTTGAAACAAATGTCCCCATCGCCATCAATGCATGATTACCTTTTAATCTAAAACAATCATAAAAGTCGTCACCTTCATCACGGAGCAACAATCCGCCGCCCACTATTAGGAATTCAAATTCATCCACAGAGAACGAAAATGGATCGACTATTTGGTGAGAAATTTTTCTTAAGCCCAAGTAGTCGCTGAGTGCAACTCCGATCGCTTTATCTCCAGTGTTATTATTCACAGAGTCATAAAGCAATCCAATCGGTTTGTTGCTTGAATTTTCATTTTTCATTGCTTCGGAGTCTACCTGGTGACTGATAGCGAAATCAGAATCAGATTTTCTCTCAGGCTAATTTTGCATTCATTTAATCGGTGTATTGGTGAATATTAGGAGTAGGCGAGATGAACATATGTTTGACTCATTCGTTTTATGGAATGACTTAGTTCATATTTCAGCGATCGCTCAAAGAATGTTCTGGCGCGGGTCCGAACTTACTAACCCATGACTGAGCCATTATCTCAGATGCCTGTTCGCACTTTGCGCGATGAGAACAAAGTTTGCCGCCAATATCTGGAGTTTCAGGCACCAATACCGCACTAAATTCATGTGCTTTTAGATCGAAATTAGTCGCAGAAATTAGTGATTTAGGATCTTGCGGATCAACGTGGTGTCTTACAAGTTCACCCTTGTCGTTCACAGAGATTATCGACCTGTCTTGACTCTCAACAATCACTGCACGTCCATCAATAATCGTAGCTACAGTGACATGACCAAAATCCATATCTTTGTATTTCCACTTAACTAATGCAGTGGTAGTTCCATTCTGTTCAAATTTACGTTCAAGCATTGAAAGAACATCTTGGCAAGAATTTAAATCATAGCCCTGCCCATCGGGCGAAATCCATCCCGTTACAGGCTGTCGACCATATATTTTTGCAAATTTCTCCATAGAAAAGATTTTTGAGCCATCCCTTGACTCATCGGATGCAACAGCTCCTGCTCGAACGTTTGCTCCTCCTAATCTGTGAACCGTACTTACAGAAGTACGGGTACAGTTGGTCTCATAGTCATCTCTCATTTTTTGAAGCGCACGAAAGTCCATGGTGGCACCAGGGTTGTTTTCGGGTTGGGTATTTATTTTCTCGACATCCTTCAAAATTAAAAGCATATTGGCTTCAAATTCTCCGCCATCTAAGTGAGGTGCCAAAAATGCTGCTGCTGTTTCTCTTTGGAAAATTCGTAATTTCTCAAGATTTGCAAGTGCCTCATCGATCGCTTCGAGCCGAGGAATATTTCCTTGAGCATAGGTTCTCGAAGATGCATAGACATTCATTAATTCATCCAAAGCATCTGACCATTCGTCATATGAGTCAATTATTTGGTGCATTCGCTCGCCAGAAGAAGTCAACAGAGCTGTTTTTTGGAAGACATTGTCAGTCATTTCGTTCAATTTGTCGAAGGCGTGAATTGCTGCAAATCGATTGCACGCCATAGCGACCTCGGCAACTTGCAATCTTTGATCCTGTGTGAGATAGCTCTCTCGTTGAGACACTCTTCTTGCAGCTACACCTAGCGCATGAACCATGTCGAGGTGTTGTTCACTCGGATTGGATAGTCCTAATTTAAGTGCTGGTAAAATTTGGTTAACATCATGTGCTTGTATTTGAAGATGTAAATATTTAAGATACATAGGGCTTGAAGTGTCATCTTTGCTTCCGAGTTGATCGATAGATTCCCTTAGAATCTCAAACCGAGCATCTAATAGATCGAAACGGCTTAATCGCGTGTCGCGATCTACTAACTCAGGTTGAGGTTCGAGTGCATGTGAAAGTGCCAACCTGAATTGGGCTCGGCTTTGATCGTCCCATATTGGTTCACGCATTTGACCAAAAATTGGCATTTTCATTCCCTTGTTTCATTACACTACAAATATGATTAACTTGTCAGCCACTAGAGTGTATACATGTATTTAGCCAGCTCAACGGCCATCTTTTTTGGTATAGCAGCGGCATTGACGTCAGCAATTTTGTTTGGGTTTGGTGATTTTGGCGCCGGCGAATTAGGCAAGAAAATGAATCCATTCGCTCTACTTTCAGGAATCTATTTTATAGAGATTCCACTTTTATTCTTCCTTGTTGTTGGTGGAAATGAATACGGAACTGCGTCGACAAATGTATTTCTATTTTTAGTTGGGATACTCGGCTTTGTTGGTTTCACTTCGATTATTTACGGACTGACTAAAGGGTTTGCAAGCATCGTCATGTCTCTCTCGGGGCTCTTGGCTCTAGTGGTACCCGCTATTGCTTCTGTGATCATAGGGGAGAGCACCAGCGTTTTGGTTTGGATCGGGGTAGCAGTTGCTGTAGTTGCAATTATTTGTGTAACTAAGGTTTCTGATCCTGAACATGCGCATGAACATAAAGATCATAAATTAGCAATTCGGATTTCAGTGATAAGTGGAACATTGGCTGGTTTAACACTTGGAACATATTTTGTGGGGTTAGATCAAATTGATAGTCCTATTTTTCCCAAACTTTTGTATCTGCAGCTTCCCGGGTTTATTTTCGGTGTGATTTATGTCGCTATCAACAGATCAACATTTGTAAAAATAAGAAAATCATTTTTTCTTCTTTTGGCTATAGGAGTCGGTTATCAAATAGGTCAAATATTATTCCCTTTTGCTTCAGACCGAACTTCCCTAGTAGTTACAAACATAATTGTGAATCTTTATCCTGCAATAACCATATTCCTGGCGAAATATATTAACCATGAAAAAACAAACCAAGTTCAAAATTTTGGTTTTGGTTTAGCTGTAGTCGGACTTTTACTAGTTTCTCTAGGTGCTGCTTAAGTCTTTAGACATGCGGTGTTTAACAAACTCAAAAATTGCTGGACTAAGAGATAACAGGATTACTAGTCCAACGATAGGAAGTAAATATTTGTCGATTTTTTCTGCACCTATAGATTTTCCTAAGAAGTACCCTAAAAGTGTTACACCTATTGCCCAGAGAAATGCGCCCACTATATTGTAAGTCACAAAAGTTTTGTATTTCATTTTTGCAGTGCCGGCCATAATGGGTGCAAGCGTTCTAACTATTGGCACAAATCTTGCGAGAACAATTGTTTTTGGTCCATGTTTTTCAAAAAACAAATGTGTTTTAGTTACATGTGATTTCTTGAGAATTTTTGCTTTTTCATTTTTGAAAAAATGCTCACCTGCTGATTTACCCATCATGTATCCAACTTGGTCACCTGTAAAGGCGGCAATGAAAACAGTAGGTAAAAGTATCCAAATGGATAGGTCACCTTTGAAGGCTAGAAAACCTGCAACAAACAATAACGAGTCACCGGGTAGAAACATGCCAATTAATATTCCAGATTCTGCAAAAACTACTGCAAACAAAACAACGTATTGCCACGGCGAAATATCTCTAAGAAATTCTTCTATCCAGAGCGGATCAAATATTTTGAATAGGCCAGTTGCTGCAAAATTGGTTGGAAAACTAGGAAACATTCGTGAAACCTTAGCTGAATCTATTTTAGGATATTGTATTGTTTTAGAGATATTTAGCCTCGGAAACTAGATTCTTAAACGGTAAATCGAGCAAATTGGGCTTCAGGTTCTCCCTAATCGATGCGATAAATTAAGAATAACAATTATTAGTTGAAAATACGCATAAATAGTTATATATAGTATATAACGTGCAATAGTTATAAATACTATGCTCGAGCCTGTCTTTGGAGGAAATCTTGTCTGAGCCCAGAAGAACCCAAGAGCCTCGAGTCGCGGAGTTGGTCAAAAATATCGATGATTATAGGACTGCTGCAGCTTCTACTACTTTAAAAGCCAATGAAACTATCTCAGTAGGTAGTTCTTTAGCGCAATTTGGCTCTGGTAGTAACTTTATTAATAATTCGGGTGTTAAAGCTCAGCAAAAAAATGTGAATGTAGCTGTGGGTACTTTTGGATTGGCTAGTGCAGGAAGCGGAGCTTTTTTGGCATTGGCAGTTGGATCTGCTGCACTTGGACCATTTGGAATATTTACTGGTGTTGCCGGCCTAGCCGTTTATGGGGCAAAAAGATTTGTTAACAATTACGAAAAAAAGTTAAAAGGTTTTGCTGAGGAAATTGATCAAGCAAAGGGTCAACTTAGTCTGATAGCAGAAAACGCTAAAGGAATAACTCAACAAATTGAAAACGGGATGCAATTATCTGAAGATGATTTAGCAACTTTACGGGCCGAGTTAGATGACGTTGCAAAAGAGTTTGGCCTTCAAGAAGTTGGGAGCATAAGACCCGATAAGTCTGCTCACTCAGATTTGAAACCAATTCTGTCTGCGATCAAAGATGCAAGACACAAAGTTCACGAGTTTGGTGAGGGTGGCACAGCCAGCCCGAATGCAGGTCGAGATGATTTTTCACCAGGACTCGTCAGACCTGGTCCAGATCAATCGTTTGATCCACCTACTCAAGATATAGGAAGGTAGTTATGTCGGGCCGTACTGATTTGCGAGGTGACTTTGAAGCATTCAGAGGTGCTTGGCGTCGATTGGGATATTTGTCAGAACCAGGACAAATGCCGGCTACTTATTTATTGGTTTTAGCTAGATATCCTGAAGGAACTTGTCCTCCTCCTCCACAAACGGAATATGTCACTCCTCCTGCAAGCACAACTACAGGTACCACGACGACAACTACTACTGTTCCTACATCTGGAGGGCCTACCCCGGTTTTGCAACTATGTGGCGGGGACATTGTCAGCTATAGAGCGATTTTTGGTAATTCTCGGCAAGCTCCTACTGACCTAAAAAATTATTGCGATCGTTATATTGAAGTATTAGAAAGATATCGCCATGCACTCGTGCAATGGAGATTATTCAACGGAGCGATTTCAAGTTTTGTTTCTGTTGGTGCAGCAAAAGACAACAAAGAAAAGGATAAAGGCGCAGTCTACAGAACTGAAGATGGGCCAAATAAATACACGTCCAAACCTAGTTTCGATGGACAAATTGGTTTTATCTCTAGAGCTTCACTGTTTAAACCAGGGTCACATACAGTTTTTGCAAAAACAGCAGAAGAGCTGAAAAATCAATTTGTAAATCTTGCAAGAGACAACAAAGAAGAATATGTCGCATTGTTGGAACGCAATCAGGATAATGCACACTCAGCGGAAATCGCCGCAGCTAAGAAACGTTCGCAGGCAAATCATGTTCGTACAATCGCAGTTCGATTTGAACAAGCAAGTCAATACTTGCCAGATTAAAAAGGATTAATAATGGGTATAGAATCCGAACTCGAAGAAATCGACATTGACCCGGAGGTAGCTTTTCGCGACATTATGACCTTGCTTTCAACAGCTGCGATGGGTAAAGAAATGAAAGCTGGACTTGAATCTAATGTTCCAAACTCGGAGCTCGGCGCTTCAAAACTTGACCACTGGAGCTCTACGTTAGGCATTACTTTTACGCACGAGTCGATAAATAGCTATCAAGGAATTACTTTCCCATTAGAACTTCTAGAAATGATTTCTTCAAGCTACGTCTTTGCACTTCAGCAGATTTGGGGAGTTGACTCTACTGGTGTATTAGAAGTTTTATATTCTATTTATGATGAACAGCCTGGAGTTTCTCCCGGTGAAGTTCTAAAAGCGCTTGCAGCAACTATCGCAGTTATAGGTGTTGGAATTGGAACCTTAGGTCTTGGAACTCCTGCGCTTGTAGCATTCGCAGTCCTTGCTGGAATTATCGGAATGTCATCGGTAATTTATGATGCGTCCAATGGGACGGCAGATGGTGGAGATGTCTTTTTAAATGGTCTAGCTAGTATTGTCGGTATACTGTTGGCTTTAGGTCCAGGAGTTGGAGTTGCTCTTGCATCGAAGCTTCAATTGCTAAGTTCAGCTGCAACTTCCTCACAAGCTCAAAGAATTTTGGCATCGGCTGCAGCACTTGCTGCCAACTCAAGTCTTCAAAGAGCGGCAGCATTAAGCGGATTGGCGATTACTTCACAAGATGACTACAACGATATCCTCGCGGGTATCCAAGCTCTAAAAGAAATCCACCCTTCGCTAAGCGATGCGGAAGCATTTCAAATGTTAAAAGAACTAGCTTTAACGAAGCAAAAGTTAGATGACTTAGCTATACCAATTAGTCCTGGAGACATTCAACCGATTCCTGCTGAACCGACAGCACCTGCTGGGTTGCCACGGGAGCGCGAAAGATTAGAAAATTGGTTAGCATTGCACAAGAATGAACCAGTTCTTGCTAGATATTCTATGGCTGCTTCAGGTTTTGGTATGCCTGCTGATGCAGGTGTAGTACCTCCGAGCATTCAACACTATCTTTCTAATTGGGGACAGTTGGTTGGACAATCCCAGCACATGGGCGAAGAATTGCCTTTTGATCCAGGTAGCGGAAACCTCACTGGTTCACAGATTTTGCAACTAATGAAAACCTTTCCTGATTTCGATTTTACTCAACAATAAAAATGTAGCCCTAGCAGGGGATTCTCTGAAATTGAGCGAAGTGAAATAAAAAAATCAAGCACAGATGTTCTAAATTGACCCTTTATTGTGCTCTAATTGATGGCTGCTAGCAGAGCATATATATAGAGAAAGAAAAATTGTGTCAAAGCCATTAGTAATCGTAGAGTCACCAGCAAAAGCAAGGACAATTTCTGGATTCCTTGGTGACGATTATGTTGTCGATTCCAGTGTTGGTCATATTAGAGACCTTCCGCGCACTGCAGCCGATATCCCAGAAGAATTCAAAAAGACTGAAGCAGGCCGGCTTGGCATAGATGTAGAAAATGGATTTGCTCCAATTTATATAGTTCCGAATGAAAAGAAAAAAGTTGTGTCCGAGTTAAAACGGAAAATGAAAGATGCATCTGAACTTTATCTCGCAACTGATGAGGATCGTGAGGGAGAAGCGATAGCTTGGCACGTACTCCAGGTTCTAAAACCAAAGATCCCAGTCAAGCGAATGGTCTTTCATGAAATTACGCGAGATGCGATAGAAGAAGCAATCAGCAACGCACGTGAACTCGACACAAAACTTGTACAAGCTCAAGAAGGACGTCGAGTTCTAGACCGTCTAGTTGGTTATGAAACATCTCCTATTCTTTGGCGAAAAGTTATGCCGAAACTTTCCGCTGGTCGAGTTCAATCCGTTGCTACTCGTTTGGTCGTAGATCGCGAACGCGCACGAATGGCTTTTGTGTCTGCAACATATTTTGATGTAGTAGCTCAGGTTAAGGCGAAAGATAGTGCAGAGTTTGAATCAACACTCACTCATTTAAGTGATACTCGAATTGCCAGCAGTAAGGATTTTGACGAAAAAACTGGCGCAGTTAAAAACTCAAAGGTTGTGGTAGTTGATGGCCAAGCTGCTGCTAATTTAGCGGAGCAAGTAAAAGACACGCAGCTAGAAGTAGCAAGCGTGGAAGAAAGTGATTGGAAACAAACTCCACATCCTCCTTTTATAACTTCAACGCTTCAACAAGAAGCTGGAAGAAAATTAAGATTTTCTTCTGCTAGAACCATGGCTGTTGCTCAAAGGCTTTATGAACGCGGTTACATTACGTATATGAGGACGGACTCAACAAATTTGTCCGATCAAGCAATTAATGCTGCACGAAATCAAATCGCGAGTTTATACGGAAAAGAATATGTACCCGATGCGCCACGACAATACAAAAGGAAAGTAAAGAACGCCCAAGAAGCACACGAAGCTATTCGTCCTGCAGGCGATGATATGCGAACTCCTGATTCTCTTGGAAAAGAATTAGATACAGATGAGAAAAAAGTTTACGAACTCATTTGGAAAAGAACTATTGCTTCACAGATGAATGATGCAAAAGGAAAACGAGTGACAGCGAAACTAAGTGCTGAGCTTTCGAATGCAATTGAAATCGGTGGAAATAAACACTCTGTTGCTACATTTTCAGCCCATGGTCGAACAATTATTTTCCCGGGTTTCTTAAGAGCATATGTTGAAGGTTCAGATGATCCAGATACTGACCTTGAAGATAGAGAGTCGTTGTTGCCTCCATTGAATCAAGGCGAGAAAGTGGTTTGTTCTGAAATTGAGCCGAAAGAACATGCAACACTTCCGCCAGCAAGATTTACTGAAGCAAGTCTTGTTAAAGAACTTGAAGCACGAGGAATTGGTCGTCCATCGACTTATGCTGCTGTAATGCAAACAATCCAGGATCGCGGGTATGTGTGGAAAAAGGGTTCTGCACTTGTTCCAACTTGGACTGCATTTGCTGTAATTAGATTGCTTGAAGACTATTTTGCTCACTTAGTTGATTACGAATTTACGGCAAAAATGGAAGAAGACTTAGATGCTATTGCGTTAGGTGAAAAAGATTCTCAAAAGTGGCTTAAAGATTTCTATTTTGATCCAAAAGATGGTCTTAAAGCACTTGTCGGAGATGAAAAAATTGCTTTGATTGATGCTCGTGATATCAATTCGATAGTTATCGGACAAGATGCTGAAAAACGAGATGTTGTTGTCCGTGTTGGTCGTTACGGAGCATATCTAGAGCGTCAGGTTGATGGTGAACCGCAAAGAGCAAATATTCCCGACGGTGTAACTCCTGACGAACTTACACCAATTTCCGCCGAAGAATATTTTGAGCGTGCTGGGGAAGATGGAAGAGAGCTTGGAACCTATCCGGAAACTGGCGAAACTATTGTTGTTAAAGATGGAAGGTTCGGGCCGTACATTACTTTGTTGCCTCTTAAAGGGGCAGAGGAAACAGATGAGAAACCAAAAACTGCCTCGTTGTTGAAGTATATGAATATCGCTACTATCACGCTCGACGAAGCGTTGTTGCTTTTGAGCCTTCCTCGAGAAGTTGGTAAAGATGAAAACGGCAATGTTATAACAGCTCAGAACGGTCGTTATGGTCCTTATATTTCACGCAAAGTGGAAGAAAAAAATGACTCGAGAACTCTCGCAGACGAAAAAGATTTGTTTGAAATTACTTTAGAACAAGCATTGGAACTTTTTGCTCAACCTCGTCGTCGAGGAACCGCGAAACCTCCACTAGCTGACCTTGGTCCTCATCCTGATACTGGAAAAGCGATAATTGTTAAAGATGGAAGGTTCGGCGCATACGTAACTGATGGCGAAATAAATGCTTCGTTGCCTAGAGGCCAAACTCCAGAAACTTTAACAATGGATCAAGCCGTTGAGTTATTGATTGCGCGTGCAGATAAGATTGCAGCTCAAGGTGGAGTTGCGAAACCGAAGAAGAAACCTGCTAAAAAGAAGCCTGCTGCAAAGAAGAAAGCTCCAGCTAAGAAGAAACCTGCGACAAAGAAGAAATCCGCTTCAGATTCTGATGATACTAAAACAGAGTAAACTCGTAAGCCTATGAGCCAAGAAGCTCCATTTGTTCCAAGATCAGCTGATGAAGATCCAATACCCCCAAATATGTGGGCAGTATTTCGCGAGTACGGGTACTGGAGACTTTTCTTAGCTCAAGTAGTTTCGTCACTTGGCGATTGGATTGGTATTTTCGCAATTCTTGCCATTGCTGCTCGTGTTGGGGGTTCAGAAGCTGCCATTTCTTTGGTCATGATTGCTCGAATCGTTCCAGGCTTTTTCCTTGCGTCAATTGGAGGACTTCTTGTAGATAAGTGGGATCGAAGACGAACAATGGTGGTTTGTGATCTAGGCCGAGCAGGTTTACTTATTCTTTTGCCTTTCTGGAATTCACTAATCGGATTGGTAGTTATTTCATTTTTGTTGGAAATACTTTCTCTGTTGTGGGGGCCAGCTAAAGACGCATCTGTTCCGCATTTGATCAACAAGAAGCATCTGGCGACAGCGAACTCACTGGGTTTGGTCGCTGCTTATGGCACTTTTCCTCTTGGGTCAATAATATTCGCAGGTTTGGCACGGCTCGCCGAATATTTCAACTCCAACGATGTATTTAATTTCTCAGTAGACAAGGAATTTTTGGCGCTATGGGCAGATGCTTCTACTTTCCTTGTTTCTGCAGCATTAGTTTTTTCATTAACTCGAATATTTAGATCCATAAGAAGAGAGCAATTGGAAACTCTCGCTAAGAAACGTAGGATCGAGCATGAAAATAACAAGGGAAGAAAAACTTTCGGGAAAAAGAAACGAATCGACGTCACCAAAGGTATTCGTGAAATAAAAGATGGCTATTACTTCATTGGAAAAAATAGATTAGTAAGAGGCGTTATGCTCGGACTAGGTGTTGGAATTCTTGGAGGAGGTGCACTGGTTCCCCTTGGAAATAAATATGCCGAGATTCTTGGTGGTGGTCCAGCCGCATTCTCTTTGTTGATGGCTGCTTTAGGAACAGGTGCTGCTGTTGGAATGGTGACACTACTTATGGTTCAAAAATATTTGAAGCGAGGTACTGTATTCTGGATGGCGATAGTTTTGTTTGGTGCATCGATGACACTTACGGCTCTAACTAACACTTTGGTCGTAGCAATTATTGGTGTTGCCTTGGTAGGTGCATTTGCTGGAAGTGCTTATGTAACTGGGTTCACAATTTTACAAGAAGAAGTAGAAGACGAAGTTAGAGGACGCACATTCGCAGCTTTGTATGCACTTATTCGAGTTTGTATGATCTTCGCATTAACAACTGCACCGCTATTTTCTATTTTATTTGCTTGGATAATTAAACAATTGAATGATGGATCAACAGTGATAAATATCGGTTCGTTCACTTATAATCTCCCAGGTGCGCGAATGGCGATTTTGTTTGGCGGTCTTGTTGCGATGCTAGCCGGTTTCTTGAGTCGTTCACAGGTGGTTCACCCTGACAAAAACAAAGAAAAGATTTCAGCATGAATAGAAAAGGTATCCATATAGTTTTTGAAGGTCCTGAGGCTGTTGGTAAATCAACTCAGATTGTAAAGCTTCAAGAATTTTTAGAAGGTCTTGGATATACAGTTGTTCGTACTCGAGAACCTGGAGTTGCGGGCTTAGGAGAGAAACTTCGAGAACTTCTTTTGGATACAGAAATTTATATAGCGCCACGAGCAGAAGCTCTGATGATGGCAGCAGATAGAGCTCAAAATGTAGACGTAGAAATCTTGCCTGCTTTAGCTCAAGGCTCCGTTGTGCTTTCCGACCGTCATGTTCCTTCGTCACTTGTGTATCAAGGAGTTGTCCGCGGACTAGGTGTGCAAGAAGTAAAGAGTTTGAGCGGTTTTGCATGTAATGGCCATGTTCCAGACATCGTATTGTGTTTTGATCTACAAGATGATCTAGCAAAATCGAGAGCCAAAGATTCGCCCGATCGTATGGAACGCGAAGGAGAAGAATTTCATCAGCAAGTCAGGGATGCTTATAGGTCTCTTTCTGAAGAGTTCAAATGGAGCGTTGTTGACGCTAATGGTAGCGAAGACCAAGTATTCGAAAGAATAAAAGATTTGATTTCACCGCTGCTCGTCGACGATAGTGGACAATAATGTTTGAATCAATTATCGGCCAGAGTAGGGCTATTGAGCAAATGACTGGGGCATTAAAACACCCAGTAAATACGTATGTTTTTTATGGTTCAAGAGGAACTTTTGTAGAAGAATCCGCAAGATTATTTGCTTCACGATTAATCGATCCAACGGGTGAACTTGACGAGCGTATATCTAAAAAACTTTTCGCGGATGTCATTGAGTTTGAACCATTAGGCACGAACTATCGAATCAAAGAAGATGTGCGCGGCGGAATGCTTGAAGAATTTAGAAAATCGCCTATTGAAGGTTCTGGCAAAGTTTTAATTATCCATGATGCTCATCTACTCAGAGCAGATAGCGCTAATACTTTATTGAAATCGCTAGAAGAGACTTCCGATAGCTTTTTTTGGATTTTGATTTCACCTACACCTGATTTATTAATTCAAACCATTAGATCAAGAGCGTTTGAAATCGAGTTTGATCGCTTGAACGCGGACGTCATCGAAAATATCCTGGTCGATGAAGGAGTTCAAAAAGAAAAAGCAATAGAGATTTCAAAGAACTGCTCGGGACGATTAGACCGGGCAAGATTGATAGCATCTTACTTTTCTCCTTTAGTGCAATGCTCAAAAGAAGTAGTAGAGAAAATATCTACCTCAGGTTCATCGATCGCAACCTGTGCACAAAGGATTTCAGAAACTTTTGATGAAATCGCATCGGATGTTATTGCATCTAACAAGAACGAACTCAGTGAAGTCAAGAGCACAATGAAAGATTCGGGTTATTCAGATAAGGTAGCCAAATCTATAATTTCCGCCAATAAATCAAGATTGGAAGCTGGAGAAAAGCGACTTCGGAACCAACTTTTATTGGAATTCTTGGATGTATTGGGTCGAGAGTATGTAAGTTTTGCGCAATCTGATGGGGTACAAGTCTTTGACACAATTTCGGATTATAAAAATAGATTGGTCTATAACCCGGCAGAACAACTTTTCTTGGAGTCTCTTTTGGCATCGATATCAACGAAAATGAAAGTAAACTCATAAACTAAATCAGTCGAAGAACTCCTGATAAGCCAGGGTAGAAGATAGTAGTTGCCGGGGTAGCTCAGTTGGCAGAGGGTTGCTCCTTTGTGATGACGAAGCGAAGGCCAGGGTAGAAGATAGTAGTTGCCGGGGTAGCTCAGTTGGCAGAGCGTCGCTCTCGTAAAGCGAAGGCCAGGGGTTCAATTCCCCTCCTCGGCTCGCATGATATTTATATACATACTCACATTCCTTTTGTATATTGGCTATTTCTATATTTCTCGCCAGACATGGGACATTGTCGATACTCCTACAGTCACACCATCAGGTGCAATCATTGGCTTGTGTGAAGTTGAAGGAAAAGCTGCTTTACCGAAAATGCCAACTGGTGAGTCCATGCCTGTCATCGTGGCGCCTATTAGTGGAAATCCATGCGTCTGGTTCAAAGTGAAAGTTGACTGGTACGACGCCAATGGAAAAGACAGCGGTTGGAAAACTTTTCGTGAAAAATCTTCAGACGGTGGTTTTAGAATCGCTGACAAGTACGGTTCGATAGCAGTTCATCCAGATAAAGCTGAGACAGACTTTACAAGACCTATTAATCAAAATGAATCTGCACAAGTAATCATGAATGCTTATAACTATTTTGTGAAATTCCCTACAGGTAAAGATGCTGCACAAGCTGCGATGTGGACAACTTCTCAAGATGGCTATTACATGTGGCATCCAAACTTAAATCAGTGGATCCCATCTAAATATGTATCTCCGGATCGGAAATACTACTTCGACTGGGTGAAATTAAAATGGTTTCAAGTCGCTCCACAACGATCGAGTTTCTTTTCTATGTTGTTGAGTTTGAGCGATGATAAATGGTCAAATGCGCAACTTCGTGTAACCGAAACTGTAGTTTTTCCAGATCAAGATATCTTTGCCCACGGACACGTTTCTATTACTCCAGACGGTACAGATCTATTGTTAGGAAAACAAAGCGCTTATCGTGGCAACTGTATTTTATCGACAAAAGGACAAGATAAAGTTCTGAAAAAATTCAAAATTAGAAAGTGGTTCATACTCGGCATAGCGGTAGCTATATCGACATTGGCAGTTCTAATTTCGGGCCAGAGTTCTTCGGAAGTTAATTTAGAGATATTTGGCTTATCGCTCGATTTTGCAAGTCCACTTGGACGCATTTTGATACTAAGCACTCTGCTAGCAATGGGTTCTTTGTCTCTGAAACTTTTTAGAATTTATAATCGTTTTGTGCGACTGCGAGAACAAGTTCGGTTGTCGCGTTCTGCTATTGATGTGTCTACGAAGCGTAGGTCTTCGTTGATTCCTGAGCTATGTGATGTGATTGATGAAGTTATGAAGCATGAGAAGACGGTGTTAGATGCAGTCGCACAACTGCGCACGCACAATCCGAGTCAAGCTTCAAAGGAAATATTTGCTCTTGCCGAGAGTTATCCGAATATTATGTCGTCAACTAATTTTTTGAATTTACAAAAGGAACTTGGTAGAACTGAAGAGAAGATTGCAATGGCTAGGTCGTTTCTAAATGATTCGATTCTGGCGATGGATAATCTTCGTGCCACGCTTATTGGAATGGTGATTTCACCGCTTTTTGCGAAAGAACAACGTCCAAACTTGTAGAATTAAAGATACAGGCTTTACGTTTCGAACGTAGAGCTCCTTAAAGGATTAGCGATGGCAAACCAAGAAACATTTATGAATGATGTGGATCCATATTTGGATTCTCTATATTCGACGGCCTTGCGTTTAACAAAGAAACCGGCAGATGCTCAGGATTTAGTTCAGGAATGTTTATTAAAAGCGTATAAGGCCTACGAGCGTTTTGAAGAAGGTACAAATCTAAAGGCTTGGCTTTTTAGGATTCTAACAAATAGTTATATCAATATTTATCGCTATAAGAAACGTCGACCTATGGAAGTTGATGTAGATGATCAAGACACGATGTACTTGTATCACAAACTCCGAGGTTCTGAATCTGCTGATACGTCAAAGAGTTCCGAAGAGGATTTCATAAACTCCATCACCGATGTAGATATCACAACTGCCCTAGAAGAGTTGCCTGAGCAATATCGAGAAGTCGTATTGCTGTCGGATGTGGAGGGGCTTTCTTATGCGGAAATTGCCGAAATGCTCGAAATTCCGCCCGGAACTGTCATGTCGAGGCTCCATCGGGGAAGAAAAGCTCTACAAAAAGCGTTATGGAATTATGTAGAAGCCAACAACCTAATTGGATCCAAGTCAAGACAGCTGGCGAAAGTCGCCACCCAAACTGGAGATGAAAACGCATGAGTGAAATGAAATCTAATGATCCTTGTGAAGATTCAGATGGAGACTGTCACAAAGCAACAACTTTGGTAGATAAGTTTATTGACAATATTTTGGAAGATTCCGAAAGGCTATTTATTGAGCGTCATCTTTCAAACTGTCCTGGATGCTCACATGGGTTTGAATTTGAATCAATGTTTCATATACGAATGAAATCGGTTGCCCCAATTTCGATGCCTTCGGATGTAAAAGAAAATATCCTATTGGCACTTGGTTTTCCCGGGATGTCGAACCCCATGAAAGGTGCTTTTTCGGCAATGGGATCACAAGATGCACAGATAGATGAACAAATCACAGATCAAATGGGTATCCCGAAAGGGGATATTCCTAAAGGAACTATACCTAAATCTGGTTTTTTTGGTTCAAAAGACCCCTTGTCTGGAAACAACGAAGACTGAAGTGACTAAAATCTGGGTATGAAGTTTTTATCTAGTATCAAGTCTTGGAAATCTCCTATTTTAGGTCTAATGACATTTGTAATTGTTATGTTGAGTGCAATTCCGGCATGGGCTTCCGGTGCGAGTGGTGGAGGCACTGCAGCTGTCGGTGAAGATGCAACCAAAAACGTAGTAAAAGTTGAGACCCAAACTCCGTGGTTTTATTGGCCAGGATGGGCATTCGTGGGACTCACAGCTTTAGTTTTAGGATTCATGGCTTATTCTTGGTACAAATTTATATTTGTGCCTAAATATCGTGGAAGAAAAATTGCTCAATAGTTTTTGCTGTGGATAATTCAATTGTGAACCCACTTCAATGGGAATCTATTGTTGAGCGCATTGATAAAAATTCAGAATTAACTAGAAAAAGTTTTGAAAAGTTAGAGTCGAAAAAAGTATTAGTTGCGTGTTCTGGAGGAGCGGACTCTGTTGCACTCGCAATAATGTTTAAAGCTTCTGGACTCGATTTTGGTCTTGCCTACATCGACCATGGAATTAATCCAGAGACGCAAAGTTCAGAAGTGGTTGTAAAAGAATTGGGGAGCATTTGTGATGTTCCTTTTTTTTCTTGTTATCTCGATATGGCTGAAAAGGAACTGGTTGATTCAAACCTTGAAGCCACTGCAAGAGAAAAGCGATATTCTGCACTTGAAGAAATGCGCACTATTCATGGTTATGATCTAATTGCAACAGCACATCACTTGGACGATTTCGCAGAAACATTCCTGATCAATTTGATCCGTGGTTCTGGATCAGGTGGCGCATCTTTAGCAGAAAGTCGCAACAATTTGATTCGACCAATTCTGCATTGGCGGAAAACAGAATTAATTGAACTCGTTCGAGCATGTCAAATATCTCATCATGAAGACATGATGAATTCCGATCCTCGATTTGTTAGGAATCGTGTTAGAAATGAAGCTATTCCACTTTTGAGCGATATTGCAGGCCGCGATGTAGCTCCGCTTTTGGCCCGTGCAGCTCGGAATATCTCTGGAGATACAAATTATCTTCAAAAGTTGGCAGCAAGTATTTGGCCCAAAGACACAGCCACGACAAATGATTTGAATGGTTTAGATCCCATATTGCAAGTGCATGCATTGAGAGAGTGGATTCAAGGGTATCCTCCTTCGACAGAGGAGATGGATCGAATTTTATCTGTTGTCAGGCATGAGATTGTGAGTACTCAGATTTCTGGGAATCGCACGATTCGGAGATCGGGTGCAGTTTTGTACCAGGATGTAACTTCTACGAAAACAAACACCAACAAAGAAAGTAAATAGTTAATGGATAACAATGACAATCGAATTGGGAAAATTTTTCAGACTGAAGAGGAGATTAAGTCTAAGGTCCAAGAGTTGGGTGAGCAAATAACAAAAGACTATGCAGGTAAGAGTCCTTTGTTGGTTGGAGTTCTTAAAGGCGCATTTATTTTCATGGCCGATTTGATTAGACAAATTGATTTAGATTGTGATGTTGACTTTATGGCTGTTAGTTCCTACGGAGCAGCAACTCAAAGTAGTGGTGTTGTTAGAATTTTGAAAGATCTCGATGTAGATTTAACAGATCGAGATGTAATTATTGTTGAAGACATTATCGACTCAGGGCTTACTCTTTCATATCTTAGAAAAAACCTCATGGCTAGAAAACCAGCTTCATTAGAAGTTTGTGCAATGTTTGTGAAAGAAGGTTTGCAAAAGACTCAAGACAAAGTCAAATACGAAGGTTTTTATATTCCGCCAGATTTTGTGATTGGTTATGGTCTTGATGCCGCGGAAAAACTGAGAGGTCTTCCGTACTTAGCAGAGTATCTGAAAGATTAGTTTCCATTAAAGCCATGATTACTGGCGATTCTCTAACTTGGAATCATTTATTGACGGTAAAGCCATTTTTAATTTTTGGAATTTTGAATGTGACTCCTGATTCGTTTTCAGATGGGGGCGCTTATCAAAATCAAGAAAATATCGGCGAACAGATAACGCAACTTTTTGGAGATGGTGCGGATGTTGTCGATGTCGGTGCTGAGTCGACTCGTCCAGGTGCAGTAGAAGTTAAAAGTGAAGTAGAACTTAAACGCTTAGAACCAGTTTTTAATCTCATTGATCCTCAAGGAGGTAGAAATCTTTTTTCGATTGATACTCGTCATGCAGACACTGCCCAGATTGCCTTTGAAAACGGATTTCAAATAATCAATGATGTATCAGGCGCGAATTATGATCCGAAAATGCGAGAAGTAATGTCTGAGTGCAAAAGCCTAGTGATCGTCATGCATTCACGTGGCACGCCTCAAACTATGAATTCAATGTCTAATTATGATGATGTGGTATTCGATGTGACAAAAGAGTTGGAGCAGAGTTGTTCTAAATTGGTTGAGGCGGGTGTGGATCCCAAAAAGATTATGGTTGACCCTGGAATCGGCTTCGCAAAAACTCCTGAACAAGGATTGAAAATATTAGATAGTTTGGGTCAAATTAAATCTGATCTTGGGTATCCTATGCTCGTTGGAGTTTCAAGGAAGACAGTCACCAGTTATGTACTCACAAGAGATCCGCAAAAAGTCCCTTATGAGCAAAGAGACCATGTTTCGGCTGAAATTGCATTGAGGATAAGGGAACAAGGAATTGATGCGATTCGTGTGCATAACGTGGCAAAGACAGTTGAATTATTGCAATAGGTGGAGTAAATATTTACGCTTAAGGTATATTTACACCCAAATGCCTCGAAAAATTTGGAGCTATAGAAGCTAAAAAATCCTGATTGGATGTAAGATTTTTCCCTATGGTTAAAGGTCGTTGGGCGCAAGGTTTAGAACCTCGCTTTTTTACTTGGATAATTAAAGATCGAGTCGCGATATCTGAACGTCCTGGTGGCTTTGCGCGTAACCACAGGAGAATTCGAAGGCAAGAAGAGCTGATATGGCTAGATTTGCACGGTTTTACACGAGTTGTCTCTTTGTTGGAATCATCTCATAATTTACATGCCTATAACGAAGCTAAATTGCAGTTTGAGCACGTGCCTCTTTGCAAGCCTGATGACTATCCGGAACGTTTGGGTAACGTATACATTCAATTGGATAGGTTCATTTCTGATTCCAAACATAAAATTCTTATTCACCATGAAGAATTTGGTGACCGAATCCTCGGACTTATGGGCGGATATTTATTATTTGCTGGCCTCGCATCATCAGGTCCGGAAGCTATTCAAATAATCGAGACTATTACTTCGCGCGAACTACAAAGCGAAGGTCGAGAAATCATTGCATTGACTGTTAAAAACAGAATGATGCGTGAAGGAGTAAAAGAGCGTTTTGAACTTCGAGAATCTCGTGCTGGATATCAACGAGAGAAGCGATTAGAAATCGTCAAGAAGCAACAAAAGGCCGCGGAGAAACGTGCACAAGACGAAGCAGCGAGAAAACGTCAAGCAACTTTAGCTGCAGCTGAAGTAGCCAGAGTTGCTTTTGTGAAAGAAAAGAAAAAAGCAGCTATCGAAAAGAAACGATTGATGAAAATTCGAGCTGAACAAATGAGGAAAGAAGCGATTCGAAAAGCAGCCGAGGAAAAGAAAGAAGCAGCCAGAAAAGCTGCCGAAGAAAAGAAGATTGCTGCGGAAAAGTTGCGTGAGAAAAAGAGAATTGAAGCCGAAAAGAAAAAAGAGGCTTTGAAATTAGCTGCAATCAAGAAAAAGGAAGCAGCAAAATTAGCTGCTGAAAAGAAGAAGATTGCTGCGGAGAAGTTGCGTGAGAAAAAGAAGGCTGCTGCTGAAAAGAAAAAAGCAGATCTGGCTAAAAAGAAACTAGCGGCTAAGAAACTCGCTGAAAAGAAGAAAATTGCGGCACAAAAAGCAGCAGCGAAAAAGAAAGCTGCAGCCAAGAAAAAGGTCGTAGCTAAAAAATCTCCTGCGAAGAAGGCAACAGCTAAAAAGAAGCCTGTTGCAAAAAAGGCTCCGGCGAAAAAGAAAGCTGCCATTAAAAAGAAGCCTGTTGCGAAAAAGGCACCCGCGAAAAAGACAACAGCTAAAAAGAAACCTGTTGCAAAGAAGGCGCCAGCGAAAAAGAAAGCTGCTGCTAAGAAAGCGCCTTCTAAAAAGAAGCCAGTAGCCAGAAAAGCTGCAGCAAAGAAATCTACAAAAAGAAGATAATTTTAAGCATTCAGTATTCTAATTGAGTCTGTTCCGCCGGCTTTTTTACCTGTTGAGCCAGATGCCACAGCCACTAAATCACCCTTGTTTATAAATCCTGCTTTACAACTGAGATCTATGATTTGATCAACTTCTTTTTCTGGAACAATTTCTTCGCGCATTATTACAGGCTGAACTCCCCAGATGAGGCTCAATTGAGCTAGAACGCTCTCATTTCTTGAAATGCCAACGATTGTTGAAGTTGGTCGGTAAGCGGCAATGCGTTGAGCCGTAGCGCCAGAGCGTGTAGGGCAAAGTATGGCTTTTACATTTAAATCTTGAGCGGCTTGCACAACAGCATGCGCAACAGCCCAAGCTACTGGATCATCACCTAAGACACATACATCAGGAACTCGTCTCTTTCTCCAAGTCTCTGCTTGAAGGGCCACATCAGCCATTGTCTTGACTGTTTCGCTAGGGAATCGACCTACGGCTGTTTCACCGGAAAGCATTACCGCATCAGTGCCATCAAGGACAGCATTAGCAACGTCACCAACTTCAGCACGAGTAGGAATCGGCGAAGTCGTCATAGATTCAAGCATTTCTGTAGCAGTTATAACGGGTAAACCAGATTGATTGCATGCACGAATAATTTCTTTTTGAAGTAACGGAACCCTAGTTATATCTAGCTGAATACCTAGGTCTCCTCTAGCAACCATTACAGCATCTGATGTTGCAAGAATCGAAGGCAATTCATCAACAGCCGACCTGGTTTCGATTTTTGCTATTAAGTGAGTTTTACAAGATTTTGGAAGCATCGCTCTAATTTCTTCAACATCGCTACCGCGGCGAACAAAACTTAAACCTAGGAAATCTACGCCAGCGGCTATGGATGCTTCGACAATTTTTCGATCGACATCCGAAAAAGGAGTTATTTTATCTTCTGCATTGGGAAGAAAGAAACCTTTTTTACTCTTTAATGTCCCAGAATTAAGTACTCTAAGAGTTATTACTTCGCCATTTATTGATTCAACTACGGATCGAATTTGCCCATCAGCCAAAATTATTGGGTCACCTTTTTCGACAATTTTGTGAAGGTTCGGTACGGTTGTCGAAATTGATTCTTTAGTTCCCAAAACACTTTCATTGACGATGGTAATGGTATCGTCTTCGCCTAGCGATATTTCTTCGTCTTTAATTATGCCCACCCGCATCTTGGGTCCAGGTAGATCTACGAGAATACCTGTTGGTTTATCAAGGCTTTCTGACACTTTACGCACAAGAGAAACTCGGTTATTAATGCTGTCTACATCCCCGTGAGCTCCATTAATACGAATGACATCTACGCCAGCTTCAATAATGCCAGCAAGAGCATTATCGCTACTTGTGGCGGGACCAATGGTTGCAACTATCTTTACTTTTCTCATGAAGCCTTTAGCATAGGTCAAATAGTTTCTTCTTTTGTGAATTGAGTGCATGCAACCAGATAGCATTGATTAACCGAAAAAAGGACCCACATGCCATCTATCACCTCATATCTCAGTATTGGAAGCAATATCGAGACATCTTCGTCTACGAGACTCAACTATTTGCAAGCATGTATTCGACAGTTGTCTCAACATGAATCGATAAAAGTAGTAGCTGCATCACACGTTTACGAAACTGTCCCTGTCGGATATGAAAATCAGGAACATTTTTTGAATGCTGCGGTAGAGATATCCACAACTCTCGATCCTCACGAACTTTTGAGGATTTGTTTAGATGTAGTCGAAAAGCGATCTGGCAGAAAACGTAATATTCAAGACGGACCGAGAACTCTCGACGTCGATATCTTGACTTATGGTGATCAAACAATTTCTTCTCCCGATCTTACGATTCCGCATCCAAAAATGAATGAAAGGGCCTTCGTTATTGTTCCATTGGCAGAAATTGCTCCAAAATTAGTTGGCGATATCTCTTCATATGAATTTGTAGATAACATCGATGGAGTTGTAAAACTAGATGAAGATTTTGAAGATATTATAGATTCGTATAGGGAACATTTTTGATGGAAACGATTGAAGCAATCGAAGTTCTTAAAAAAGAACTTGCAACGTTTCGCAAACAAAATCTTAAAATTGGTTTCGTTCCAACGATGGGAGCACTCCATGATGGTCATATTTCTTTAATAGAGAAAGCAAAAAGTACTTGCGATGTTGTGGTGGTTTCGATATTTGTTAACCCCGCCCAATTTGGACCGAAGGAAGATTTAGAGCAATATCCACGTAATTTAGAAATTGATTCGAAGTTTTGCAAAGAAAAAGGTGTCGATGTTCTTTTTGCTCCGAGCGCATTGGAAATTTATCCTATTGTAGATGATGAACTTCACATCTCATATCCAGTATTGACTACAAGACTTTGTGGGAAATTTCGACCTGGGCACTTTGATGGAGTCTTGCTCGTGATGACCAAACTTCTAAATATTGTCAAACCAGATGCTTGTTTTATGGGTCAGAAAGACGGACAACAACTAATACTTGTGGAAAAACTAGTTAAAGATTTGGATCTTGATGTAAATATTGTTGGTTGCCCTACCCTTAGAGAGTCATCTGGGCTTGCAATGTCATCAAGGAATACATATCTATCTAAAACTCAAAGGGAAAGTGCAGAAACTATAAATGCTGCATTAGAAAGCATTGTTTCTAATTACATTGATAACTTCAAATCCGGTATTGCCAATGAAATTGCCCGTTTACAGAGCAGTGGTCTATCTGTGCAATATTTTGAATTAGTAAGTAGAGAGAATCTTAATTCTGTTAACGAGCTGAAACCGGGTAAATATATGCTTTGTGTTGCTGTTCTCTGTAGTGATACGCGTCTGATAGATAATTATTTCATTGATGTCGATGAACTCGGAGACGTTAAGATTGATAGAGGAAATCGAATTGGAACTTCAAGCTGATTAGGGATGATGTTGAGTAAGAAACGTAGCGTAATTGTTGTAGGTTCAGGAGTAGCTGGACTGACTTGTGCGTTGAGTCTCATAGAAAAAAATCTAAGAGTTACACTTATTACTAAATCTCAAACATCAGACTCTGCAACTTGGTATGCGCAAGGTGGAGTAGCTTCTGCAATGTTCAGCGATGATTCCGTTGATTCACACCTTGAAGATACTTTGAATGCTGGAGCTCAACTATGTGACCGTTCAGCTGTTCAAGTTCTCGTCGAAAATGGTCCAGAGGCATTAGCAAAGCTAATTTCTCGCGGAGCTCATTTCGATAAATTGGCAGATGGTTCTTTTGCTCGAACTCGTGAAGGTGGACACAGTAATTCTCGAATAATTCACGCTGGTGGCGATGCAACGGGAGAGGAAATTGAGCGTTCATTAATTAAAGCTACATCTGATATTGCCATGGAGAATTTAGAAATCATGGATTATCGAATGGTGACAAGGTTACTTGTTAGCCGAGGTCGAATTGCTGGGGTTGAATGTATCGATGCACTTGGATCTACATTAGAAATAGAAGCAAGCGATGTAGTGCTCGCAACAGGCGGAGCTGGACAATTGTTTAGTGTCACTACTAATCCGATTCTTTCAACAGGAGATGGAATAGCAGCAGCTCTAAAGGCTGGAGTTTTGTGCACCGATTTAGAATTCATGCAGTTCCACCCAACGGCACTTCACGTCGATAATATGCCTCGACCTTTAATATCTGAAGCGTTGCGAGGTGAAGGTGCGGTCTTGAGAGACGAGGCTGGAAATCTGTTCATGCAAGGAAAACATGAACTCGGCGACCTTGCACCAAGAGATGTGGTTTCTAGAGAAATTGCAAAGGTGCTTCGTAATCAAAAGTTAGATTATGTGTTTTTAGATGCAACACAAATTGAGAATTTTTCGCAAAGATTTCCAACAATTTATTTGTCGTGTGAGCAGGCTGGTATAAATCCTACCAAGGATTTTTTACCGGTAAGTCCTGCAGCTCACTATTACTGTGGTGGAGTAGCTACAGATTTGCATGGAGCTACTTCGTTGCCAGGACTTTGGGCTGCTGGTGAAGTGTCTTGCAACGGAATTCATGGAGCTAATCGATTGGCAAGTAATTCGCTTTTAGATGGATTGGTATTCGGTGAACAAGTTGCGAATTCGATAAGCAATGGCATCGAAAGTGTTAGCTCTTCTGGGCTGTTTTCAACTATAGATGAAATTGAGAAGTTTTCTATTGTATTGAATGAAGTAAATGGGGGTGAGAGCGTCTTTGAGCATTATTGCGAACCAACAAATGCTGTTGAAATAAGAAAAGATCTACAACGTGTAATGAATATTGGCGCTGGGGTGGTAAGAACCCAGCTTAGTTTGAAAAATGCACAAGTAGAGCTAGAAGCCATCGAAGACAAGGTTCAAGAAAATAAAGTTAAATCAGGCGAAAATTTAGATTTTTCGTCACTGGAACTTTCGCATCTTTTAAGTGTTGGAACTGCAATGGTGCAGTCAGCATTGGCCAGAAATGAATCACGTGGATGTCATACAAGAGAAGATCACCAATTGTCTTTGGATTCACAATTGGGTCACTATTTCACATCTTTTTCTGGGCAAAATATTCATTTCATTCCGATAAAGCAAACTAAATAGTCCTAACATAAAAGCTATGGTCCAAACCCTCGACGATGATTTTCTTGTTAAGTTGATAGAGCTCTCTATAGATGAAGATGCAGGTCGACTTGGAGACATAACATCTCAAGCTCTTATTGATGAATTCGCAACTTCTACTTTTGTTTTACGTTCGAGAGAATCTGGAGTATTGAGTGGTAGCCAAGTAGTAAACAAAGTAGTCAGTATTATTGATGATTCACTGAAAGTTAGTTGGATGAAATCTGATGGAGATGATTTAGTTCCACAGGACAATATTGCGACTATTTCAGGAAATTTGAGGGCAATATTACAATCGGAAAGAGTTGTACTTAATTTTCTTTCTCATCTAAGTGGAGTAGCTACTCAAACAAGAATGTATGTAGATAAACTTCATGATTCAGGTTCAAAAACCGTGTTGAGAGATACTAGAAAAACTACCCCAGGTTTCAGGAGCCTTGAAAAAGCTGCAGTTAGACATGGTGGAGCACAAAATCATCGCATGGGTCTATATGATGCATTTTTAATAAAAGATAATCATTTGAGTTCTGTATCAATAGAAGAAGCAATCAAAAAATGTAGAAAGTTTGATGAGACTATTTCAATTGAAGTCGAAGTTGACTCGATTGAGCAATTAAAACAAGTATCACTTTTGGGTCCTGATCTGATATTGCTAGATAATTTTGATGTTTCGCAAGTGAGGCAAGCAATTGAGTTAGTACCCGAAGCGAAATTTGAAGTCTCTGGCGGCGTAAACCTTGAGAATATAGTTGAATACGCTTTAACTAATGTTGATTTTATTGCAGTAGGTGCTTTAACGCACAGCGTAAAGTCATTAGATATAGGACTTGATGCAATATGAATTCCAGATTGGTTATTGACGTAGGCAATACGAGCATTGCATTTGGTTTGTTCTCGAACAATCAATTGTTAAATCCAGAATGTATTTCAACAAATGAAGTTTTAACGTCGGAAGATATCGATAGTTTTTTGCAATCTTATTTAAGTACAAAGACGATAGATTTTAATCAAGTTGTTATATGTTGCGGTGTAGCTCGCATCAACAAGATTCTTGAAGGGTGTACTTCATTTAAAAATCTAAACGTAAGCTACCTAAGTGGCAAGAATGCCGGTGGAGCAGTAATAAATTATGAGACTCCTGAAACGCTAGGGCCTGACCGGATTGCAAATACAATTGCTGCAGTAGGATTATATGGTTCTCCGGCACTTGTGATTGATTGTGGTACAGCAATCAATATCGATTTTATTAATAGCGACGGGGAATTCTCGGGAGGAATAATTTCGCCAGGGTTGCAAACAAGTAGAGATGCATTGTCATCGCATGCGCCCGCATTGCCTGAAGTCCAAATAAAAAGTGATGCAAAATTAATCGGACAAAATACTGTTGAGTGCATACAAAGTGGCTTAATTTATGGTGCTGTTTCCTTGATTGACTACGTTATTCGAGAAGTACACAAAACCAATCAAAATATGTGGGTGATTGTGACTGGTGGACATGGATCCATAATTGATCCACTTCTAGAATCTAAAACTGAACTTGACGAATGGATGACTTTGAAGGGTTTGGGCTTGGCGAGAGTTTAACTATCTCCGAGATTGCCAAGCTTGTCCTGCATCAGATTGGAATCCAGATTTTTGATTTTGCAACTGCGTATTAACGCTGGGTATACCAATTCGCTGTTGCCTTAGAGAATCTAAAAGTTCTAGTCCATTAGGAGAAGACGTTAGACGATCAACAACTTCAACATCTGCGCCTATCCACTCAGCCGCTAAAGCAAGAGAATCGTTATCATCTAGAAATCTCGACTCTATCAATTCTTTTGTATAGTCACCTTTGAATTCAGCGACTATGCAATCTCGTAGTTCATTCGGAATTTCAAGAAATGTATAAGTTGCTTGACTGTCAGGATAATTTTTAGTCTTTCGTGTTGATGCAAGGCTCAAGATTAAACCCCTAATTGTTCTATCCGCCGCATCGAATTCGACAGAAGGCTCTTCTTTGTCTTCGCCAAATCGATTTCGAACAGAACTAATTTCGCCAACAATTGCCTTTCTAGTTTCTATCGTTAAGGCTTTACTATTCATTAAATTTGCCAATACATAACCCAGTCTCGAATGTACAGAGGAATCTGGAAACATCGACAATGATCTAGTTACAAACTTTGCTAGTGCGTTCGGTGGTTCACCTTGAAAGAGCTTGGCAAAAGTATCGATTGCTTCTGCTTTTGGATTTTGTAAAACGTGTTGCCAGTGAATGTTCTTTTCTGTTTCAACTATTCCAAGTTTTGCGCTGAGTGCAACTACTTTTTGAAGTTGCTCTTCATTCTCTCCTGGAAAATGTCGGAAGAGCGCTCCAGACAGTCTGGCATTGAGTTTGTGCCTATCAGCTTCACTTACAAGCGATAATGTCTCCTTGAACGTTCTCGCTGCAGTATTCAAGAAATCGTCGAATTTTGGATCTCCTGGATAATCAATCGTGAGGGCACAAATTTCTGCAATTCTTTCTAGCCATTGATCCCAGTTATCATGTGCAAGCAAAGCAATCGGCCCAATGTTGTCAGCAATCATTTGGAATTTAAAAATAGCACTTTCGTTTGCAGATGGATCACGACTTACAATCAAACCTGAAATACTCGTTTGATCATCTAAAATCCCGCGTGCGATAGCGTTCGTGATTTCTTGTTCAGATTCCGAAAAAAATGATTTTACAAAGTCGAGTTTGTCTTGGCTTGAAAGGCCATCAAATTTGAACTGCAAAAATATGGGTGCTGCTAATTCCAATGGGAAAACCAATTCATGGGAGTGCGATTTTTGAATTATATAGATTGCTTTTTTTGGAGATAGTTTGCCTGATCGCCAAAGTGCATCAATTCGAATCTGAAGAGCTGCAGGGTATGCTAGAAACTGTTCCACGTTTCCATTGCTGTCTTCGAGACTTCGTGCACTCGCTATTGCTGATTGTTCATCCATGTGTGTTTTCCGTAGTTGAATTTGTGGTTTATGCCTTCGCTTAGAATCGTGTATGCGAACAAAGATTGTAACTTATAAGGTGCGAAACGGACAAATTATGTATAAATGCTCGAATTTCTTAGTCAAATCACTGACAGATTGCGTCGATATATAAATGTGAAGGTATTTATTGCAGGAATCGGTTCAGATCTAGGAACTCAGATAGCCAAAAATCTTGAAAGTAACGAAGCTGTTGAGGAAATAGCAGGAATAGATATGTTTCCTCCCAGACGCTATTTAGCTAGAACGAAATTTTTTATGAGCCACTTCGATGATTCTGAAAGAATTGCAGATGTAATAAATCAGTTTTCGCCTGATGTGATTATCAACTTTGGTGTTTACGAACCGGGTGCCAGATTAAATCTTTCAAAAGCTCGATCAGCAACTTCGGCAGTTCTGTCGGGAATAATTCACGCCGTAAATAAGATCAAACAAAAACATGAAGTGCATGTTATAACTAGATCTTCAGTTGCTGTTTATGGATTTGCTGATCCACAGAAAACTTATGACGAAACTAGCCCCACATGTCCTGACACTCCTTATGGTGAAATGTGTAGACATGTTGAAGAAGAGCTTACGAAAAACTGCGCGCGTTTAAGTATTGTTCGAACTGCGCCAGAAATCGGAGCCCATGTTCCGCATCCATTGGCTCGCCTTTTAAATCATCCGCTGATTCCTGTTCAATTCAGAATGCCTTTCTCTCCTGATCCTGGCTTTCCTGCCATATCTACGCGAGATGTAGTGCAAGTTTTTTTGAAGGTTGCGGAAATAAAGTTTGAGAATACAAATTTACATCGCACTTTTCATGCAGCATGTCCTGCAAATATTTCTATGCTCACTGCAGCAAAAGCAGGGAAGAAGATGCCGCTATTCTTTTACGGTCCTGGTTTCTCTTTGGCGAAAAAATTGTCATACCTTTCAGGCGCTCCGATAGACGAACATATTGAAATGTTTATTCGGAGAGGTATGAAAATCGACTCAACATCGACACGCATGGCCTTAAAGATTTCATCTCAAGATTCTCCAAGTGAAATACTTTCCCAACTTTTTGATGGCGAAAATAAGGAAGTCGATTCTACTTTTGCGCCTGAGGTGTTCAAATGAAATATGCATCAGCTAGCGATGGACACAAAATTCCTTATGAAATCTGGGGATCAAATAAAAGTAGCCCTATAGTCTTACTTCAAGGTCTCGGAATGGATTCCAGAGGCTATGGGCTTCAGAGATTTATGCTTTCGGAGAACCATATGTGCATTGCCATCGACCATCGAGGGAGCGGAAAAGCGCATGCAAAAAGTGAATTCTCTTTATATAGATTGGCTAGAGATGTACTCAGTGTTTTAGAAAAAGAAAGTATTGACAGCGCTCACATAGTGGGTTGTTCTATGGGAGGAATTGTCGCTCAAATATTAAGTGTGGTTTATCCTCATCGTGTAAAAAGTTTGACATTGATTTCTACTTCTTGTTCGCAGGCACAATGGAGAAGCGAGTTACTTCAGGAATGGAAACAACGTCTGCAAATGCGTCACAGTAAAGTTTTGGACCGTGAAATACTGACTTGGTTAATTGGTCCGCGTCTGTTGCAGAGAACTACGGTGTTTCTTCCAATAGCCCAGCAACTTTTTCAAGATATTGACGTTGATCAATTTTGTTATCAGATCGATTCAATATGTAATTTTTCAGATTCTTTTAAGGATCGATTGAAAAATTTAGAAATTCCGACTCATGTAATAGTGGGGAGTCAAGATACCTTAACGCCTGTTGGGGATTCACAAGAAATATGTATGTACATTAAAGGCAGCGAGCTATCAGTTGTATATGGTACAGCACACGGCGTTGTTATTGAATCGCCAATTGCAATAGGAAGACTGATGCTAGAAGGAATTCAACGAGCAGATGAATTAACTAGTTCTAGCCGCCCAAGCGAGCAATCAAAGCTTTAGCTTCAAGCTCTTGTCGAATTTCAATTGCTTCAACAAGTCTTTTTTCAACTGTCGGTCCAGCCATCATGATCTTGACAATGATTTCACCCTCTAGTTCACGAGTAGTGGATCCACCATCTTCGGTGTATGTAACTTTTGCTTCACAAGTTCCAGGAATTTTGCCTTCCATGTAAACAGTATTGACAGTTCCAGTTTTGCTAGCGCGATCGATAGTTGTTGTTGTTACCCAAGTTAGAGGCTTCCCACCGAGCAAGGCTTTTGCCATTGGATCTAGTTGGCCTGTGTGTTGCCAAAAAGTTTCACAAACAAGTGTGTTGCCATCGTCTGAATGATTGGTGACTTCTGGAGTCGCAGTATCAAGTAGTTCTGTGAGTGAAGAATAAAACTCTTCAGAAAAGTTAGTTGTAATAACTGTTTCAAAATCGGCTGGATAAGTTGCAGAGTGTGTAAATTTCATAGCCGTATTCTATGTCAAAAATATAGGTAAAATCAGGAATTGGTAAATTATTGCCTAAGAACTCAGGGTATTAGAAACTTCTTTTGAGTAATCCATCGATTATTGAGGTGAACGAGTCTCTAACTTCATTATTAATTTTTGCATAGGCGAGCGACTCAGCAGCTTTAAGGCCGTAATCACGAGCTAATGCAAAAGTCTGGTCAACAAATTTAGGTTCACGAGCAATTACCAATACTTCAATAAGTTCTGCTGGAGTTAAGTGGTCTCCCAACATTTCTTTAACTCGTGCATCTGAGTTCGCTGCGAGAATTACTGGCAATGTGTATACGCCTTCGCTGACGTCATGTCCAGAAGGTTTTCCAAGCGCTTCATCATCGGATGTCAGGTCTAACAAGTCATCGATGATTTGAAAAGTCATGCCGATGTTGTATCCGTAATTATTTAATGCATCTATCGTTTCGACTTGGGCACCTGCAACCATCGCTCCAATTTTGCAACTTGAAGCGAAAAGCGAAGCTGTCTTGCCTTCAATTGCTGTTAAATATTGTTCACGAGTTCGACGCGCATCAAAAAGATTTTGCTGTTCAATTATTTGGCCAATTGAAAGCTGAGAAATTGTTTCGGCCAATACAGCACTTACTTCGGCTCCGAGACTTGCGGCCAAGCTTGAAGCATTTGCAAGTAAGTAATCGCCAGAGAGTATTGCGACTGTGTTTGAAAATTGAACATTGACTGATGGAATTGCTCTTCGAGTTTTCGCGTTGTCGATTACGTCGTCGTGGTGAAGGCTTCCTGCATGTACAAGTTCAATTGCGCAAGCACCTTTCAAAACCTCGTCAGTAGTTGGTGCTAATCCATTGATTCCATAAGCGCACGCAATAGCGAGAGCTGGTCGTAATCGTTTTCCTCCAGCCAAGACTACGTGGCGAGCGGCATCACGCATTAGAGGTAAATCGCTTTGTACATTCTTCTCTAGGATGTCTTCAAAGCGATCAAGGTCTCCCTCAAGAGGAGCAAGATTGAGATCGGTAGGTTTCACTACCTATAAGAATATTGTAAGTGCAATCATTCTGTCGCATTAAGTGATAAAAGGAACAAATAGAACAGGCAAGATTTAGCCATGCCCTTTTGTCCGATTTGTTGCTTTTAAAAAGGGGGTTCTAGTAAAAGGAATAAGGATGCCACCCTGGGTGTTGCTACCTTTAGATCGCCTCATACTTAGCCGAAAATATTAAGTAAGATCAACCATACCCAAAAAGGTGTTTCGGTTATACCGAACGCTAGCCATAGACGAAAAGGAATCCACATGTTTGAGCGCTTTACCGACAGAGCCCGTCGCGTTGTTGTACTTGCACAAGAAGAAGCGCGGTTATTGAACCATAATTACATTGGTACTGAGCACATCTTGCTCGGTCTTATTCATGAAGGTGAAGGCGTTGCCGCTAAAGCTCTTGAGTCTTTGGGTATTTCTCTAGATGCTGTGCGTGGTCAGGTTGAAGAAATTATTGGACAGGGCGGAGCTGCTCCAAGCGGACACATTCCATTTACACCTAGGGCTAAAAAGGTTTTGGAACTTTCTCTTCGAGAAGCGCTTCAATTAGGTCATAACTACATTGGTACTGAGCATATCTTGCTCGGTCTAATCCGCGAAGGTGAAGGTGTCGCAGCTCAGGTTCTTGTAAAGCTAGGTGCTGACCTTTCAAGAGTTCGACAACAAGTTATTCAACTTCTTAGTGGATACGGTCAAGGTGGAACTGCAGGTTCTGGTGGACGCGAAGCTCCAGCTGGTCCTGGTGGTCGTGAAGATGCAAACACTGCAGGCGGTTCAACAGTTCTTGATCAATTCGGTCGCAACCTCACACAACTTGCTCGTGAAAAACAACTCGACCCAGTTATTGGTCGAGCACTTGAAATTGAACGCGTGATGCAAGTGCTTTCTCGTCGAACAAAAAACAACCCTGTGTTAGTTGGTGAACCAGGTGTTGGTAAGACTGCTGTTGTTGAAGGTCTCGCACAACAAATTGTTTCTGGAGATGTTCCTGAAACTCTTGAAGGTAAACAGCTTTACACTCTCGACCTTGGTGCACTTGTAGCAGGTTCTAGATATCGTGGTGATTTTGAAGAACGTCTAAAGAAAGTTTTAAAAGAAATTAAAACTCGCGGTGACATTATTTTGTTCATCGATGAGATGCACACTCTTGTTGGTGCAGGTGCCGCTGAAGGAGCGATCGACGCTGCTTCGATTTTGAAGCCAATGTTGGCTCGAGGTGAACTCCAAACTATTGGTGCGACCACACTTGATGAGTACCGAAAGAATATTGAAAAAGATCCAGCACTTGAACGACGTTTTCAGCCTGTAAAGGTTGAAGAACCAACAGTTGCACAAACTATTGAAATTCTTAAAGGTCTTCGTGATCGCTACGAAGTTCACCACAAAGTTACAATCACGGATCAAGCAATCGTTGCTGCTGCAAACTTGGCAGACCGTTACATCTCAGATCGATTTTTACCAGACAAGGCAATCGACTTGATCGATGAAGCCGGTTCTCGACTTCGAATCCACAGGATGCAAACTCCTGCAGACTACAAAGAACTCGAAGATGAAATCACGAAGGTTCGGGAAGAAAAAGAAGCAGCAATCGAAGGACAGCAGTTCGAACGTGCAGCTCAAATGCGTGACAAAGAAAAAGAACTTCTTGCTGACAAAAAAGCCAAAGAAGTTCAATGGAAAGCTGAAGGCGTTGATCTCTTTAACGAAGTAACTGAAGAATCCATTGCAGAAATTCTCGCAATGTGGACCGGTATTCCTGTTTACAAACTTACAGAAGAAGAAACTGCCAAGTTGCTTCGAATGGAAGATGAATTGCACCACAGAATCATTGGTCAAAATGATGCAGTTAAAGCTGTGTCTCAAGCAATGCGAAGAACTCGCGCCGGAATCAAAGACCCTAAGCGACCAAGCGCAAGCTTTATTTTCTTAGGACCTTCTGGTGTTGGTAAAACCGAACTCGCAAAAACTCTTGCAGAGTTTTTGTTTGGAGACCAAGACGCAATGATTCAACTCGACATGTCAGAGTACATGGATCAACACACTGTTTCACGTCTGTTCGGTTCACCTCCAGGATTCGTGGGATACGATGAAGGTGGTCAGCTAACTGAAGCTGTTCGACGTAAGCCATTCTCTGTTGTTCTTTTGGATGAAATCGAAAAAGCTCACCCGCAAGTATTCAATACTTTCTTGCAAGTTTTAGAAGATGGACACCTTACAGATGCGCAAGGTAAAACAGTTGACTTTAAGAACACAGTAATCATTATGACTTCTAACTTAGGTACTGCAGACTTGCGTAAATCAAACGTAGGTTTCGGCTCAAGCCAGGCTGGATATTCATACGAGAAGATGAAAGAAAAAGCTCTCGATGCTTTGAAAGGTCACTTCCGTCCAGAGTTCCTAAACCGTGTCGACGAAGTTATTGTCTTCGGAGAATTGACCAGAGAAGAAGTTACAGAAATTGTTGACTTGTTCATCGATCGTTCTAGAGTTCAATTGATGAGCCAAGGTATTGGTTTGGAGCTTACTCAAGAAGCCAAATTCTTCATCGCTGAAAAGGGTTACGACCCAACTATGGGTGCACGTCCACTTCGTCGTGAAATTCAAAGAAGAATCGAAAACCCAATGTCAGAAAAGATCCTTAACAAAGAATTCCATGCAGGTGAAACTGTTTTGGTTGATGTCGTCGACAAAATTGGTGAAGATGGAAATCCAATTCCGGGTGAAAAAGACATTACTTTTAAAGGAATGCCTACTTTAGCTAAAGAAGAAGATGCACCAAACGATGCTTCTGAATTAGAAGATGCTTCAAATCCAGCTTCGAGTTCTGGTTCTGGTATTTCGCGAGCTGCTAAGCCAAAGCCTTCAACGGGCGGTGGAGCTAGCGCTGCGCCAACTGCAGAGTAGAAGCCATACATATCTCGTTATATATGTGAAGTGAACTTTATAATGCTCAAGTGCTAGCGTTATCTGTTCGATTTTATTCTTGAAGAAAGCAACCGTTTGTTACTTCCTGATTCTCAAAGGGCGAGGAGTTTATTTTGAGTGGATCTTTAGATGATATTCGCGACTTCGTGCGTACAAGAGTCGAAGGAAAAAAGTTTATCTTTACAGGAGACGGAGCTTCCTCTTTTGTCGCGAAAATTGAACAGCTTCGAGCTTTAGGAGCCGGTCCATTTTTAGCTATTACTTTAGATACGCCTTTAAATGAAAAGATTGATCTAGGCAGCGATGTCACACACATTCCTATAGAGCTAGAAATTAATACAGAAAACTTTTCTTTTGAAGACAGTTGGAATGAGTTATTTGAGAATCCGACTCAAGAAATAATCGATGCTATCCAAGAGTTCGACCCAGAAAAAAAAGCTTTTTTAACTGTATTTAGATTTAGAACTGCAACATATGCGTTCGGTCGATACATCGATGCCAGCCGTCGTCCAGAATGGGTGCAGCTCGAAGACAAAACATTTATCGATAGTTTCTTCCAGCAGAACTCGATTCCATCGCCTGAATATATGATCGTCGATGCAAACAGAGATGCAATGGTAGAGGCATCAAAAGTTGTAGATAAAGGTTCAGGCACGGTTTGGTCTGGAGATACGAAGCTTGGACTAAGTTCACGTGGAAACATGGTTAAATGGTTGCGGCCAGATGCTGATCCAGAAGATATTGGCCATTTCGTTCGAAAGTTTTCCCACGCTTGTGAAAGCGTTCGTATTGCTCAGTTTGTTGAGGGACGACCTTGTTCGATTCATGGGTTCGTTTTGCCTGGAGGCGTAATTGTTTTCCGTCCAGTGGAGCTATTGGTTTTACGCGGACTGCATGGAAAGTTTTGGTTCGCGGGAACAGATACTTTCTGGCAGCCCTCAATTGAACTCAGAGTTGAAATGAGATCGATTGCTAGACAAGTAGGCGAAGCTTTAAGAACAGATTACGACTATCGCGGAGCATTTTGTTGTGACGGTATTGCGGGTCGGAATGGATTTGTGATTAACGAACTCAATACCCGAATCGGCGATGGACTCGGATATGTATCAAATGCACTTCCAGAATTTCCGTTAGAAGTTCTTCAAGACTTAGCGGTTTCAGGTCAAGCTGATGATTTAGATACAGAGATTATTTATGCTCTAGAAGATGTTGTATTGGCTGCGGGAGATACGATCCCATGGGCCAAAGTTCGCGTATATCAAGCCGGAGATTTTAAAGAAGTCAAAAGCATGGAACTCTTTACCAGATATTCTGAAGAACATTCCTATCACCTCGAAGGTGACGCAGACTTAGACAGATATACAGAAGCTGTTGTCCGTGTTGAAGAAGAAAACCTAGACAACTTTGGAACTGTTACAACTTATCCCGGAGTCAACTACGGGATTTTGGATTTCGAACTAAATCCAGACATACCTACTGGTCCTTCCTTAGCTCGTCACGTAGCTTCAGCGTTGAGAAGATGTGCAGAAGAATTTGGCGCAGACACGACAGATATAAGTGTTGCAAAAGATGTGTATGGGGAACCAGAAGATTAGTAAGTAATTAAGCGGCGCTGGCGCCTTTGACAATAGATGGCGATTTACGAATATTACTTGCAGATATTTCTTGTTGTTTTAGTTTTTCGACTTCATCAAACAGTTCATCACCAAATTCTTGACTGATACTTGTTTCTACCCGAACATCTTTATTGATTCTGCTTGCAAGCGAGATACTCAAAACCACGATCAACATTCCAACTATTTGAATAGTCGCCAGATCCTGGTTTGCGAAAGCCCATGCAAAGAGTGAACTGAAGATTGCGCTAATAGGTGCGATCAATGAATTTAAAGAAAAACTTGAATACTTTTGTACAAATGAAAACATGTAGTCTCCAATAGTGCCAGCTGTTAATGCGAGAGCAATAAAAAGAACTTGACGTGTGCTGGGGGTAAGAGGTCCGTCGGAAATATTGAACTGGCGCAATGCAAACACTGTCGGAATTGCAAAAATTGTCACCCATGAATTCATGTATGTCATGTATCTGGTTGGAGGTATTCCCTCAGAACATTTTCTCCAGTAAAATATAGATAGAGCAAGCGCGATCATTGCTCCGATGGGTAATAGAAGTTTTAATCCGTTTGTCTGTCCAGAAATAGCTGTGCCGTTCAAACAAATCATGGCGACTCCGACAACTGTGGTTGTTAAAGGCAGGAGAATTTTGGTTTTAAATTTCTCACCTTGTAGTGGTGCCAAAACACAGACAGCAATGAAGATGTTGCAAGCAACAATCGTATCGACAACGCCAACTTTGACGTAGAGCAATGAAGCGCTAAGAAAACATAAACCAAGAACGCGAGTTAAAGCATGCGGTAGTGCTCTTTTTGCTTCTGCGATGCTTAGTTTTTGATTTTTTATTTTGCAGTATGCAACGAAGGTGATAGACAGGATTAAAGACGTATAGAAGATGCCCATTGCTCCGAACATCGCAATTGAAGAAAAAACATTTGCAAGTGACCAAATTGCGAATGTGCTAGTCAGTCCAGGTATTGCAATCTTCGTATTCATTGCCTGATTAGTCGGCCGTCATTTCTATACCGTGTAACAGTTTTCAGTATTTCATATTGCAATGAAAAATGGGGAGCACCTAAGTGCTCCCCATTCGCAAAAAGTCCCTGATTGCGAAAGACTCTAATTTGTTTTTGCTTCAACCTTTTTTGGTTCCGGTAGAACGAATATAGCTATCAAGCCAGCAACTATTGCTCCAATAAGAGGGAACACCAAGAAAGCCCATACTTGGCTGCTTAGAGCGTCTCCACCTTTGATGATTGCAACCCCAAAACTTCGAGCCGGGTTTACTGATGTATTGCTAACTGGAATCGTAATAAGGTGAACAAGTGTAAGCATAAGTCCTGCTGCTATTCCGCCAAAACCTGCGGCGAAATCTTTTCTAGTTGTGTGGATTACTACAAGTACAAATAACGCGGTGAATAAAACTTCCGCGAAACCAACCGCACCTAGAGAAAATCCTCCAGGAGACAATTTTCCGTACCCGTTTGTTGCAAAACCGCCGGCTACTTCACCAGGCATTTTCCAATTTGGTGCTCCACTTGCAATTATCTTGATGAAAAGGGCGCCGATAATACCACCAGCAATTTGAGCTGCCCAATAAATAGGAATCATGCCGGCTTTTGTTTTTTTAGCGATTACCATTCCTAGAGTTACCGCAGGGTTGATGTGGCAACCTGAAATTGGGCCTATCGCGTAAGCCATGCAAAGAACGGTTAAACCGAAAGCAATTGCAACACCAAGGACTCCAACGGTTAGTCCTGCGCCGTCCGCATCCGACGGAAATGCGCCGGTTGCCAGCACAGCTGTACCGCAACCACCCAATACAAGTACCATCGTACCAATGAATTCTGCGATGAAAATCTTTACATTGTTATCTTTCACGTCGTCTCCTTCTTCGAGGCCTATAGATAGCGAATCGCAACTTAGTTCACATTGGAGACAAAAAGATGGATCTTTCCGTCGAAAAGTTAGCAGTAGTATAAAAGTTTTGGGGCTGGTTATGGTCGTATGCTTGATCTTGAGTGGCTGCAAAGCCCAAAGCGAACTAACTATAACTTTAGAAAACAAAACTAGTGGTACGGTTAATTTTCTGCTTGAACTTGATGAACCTGCAGCTTCAGCTATTCGAAGTGATTCTTTTGATTCAAAAACTTTGTCGCAAGTTTTCAATACAAAAAAATTACAGGAAGCCGGATTCAGCGTTGAGATAACTGATAATTCAAACGGCGACCCATCCAAAATTGAATTGAAAGCTAAATTTGAAAACGAAAAACAACTTAAAAACATTTTGGAGTTTTTTGCTCCAAGTGATGTTTTAGATATTGAGCTCGATTCCACTGGGAGCTTATTTCGAGAACGCCAAACTTTAGAAGTTCGTCTTGACATATCAAGATTGCGTGAAAGCTATCTCGAAGATGAGGATGTAAAGAATGCGATAGAAGAATCTGGAATAGAATTTACGGAGTTCGAAAGTCTTATCAACGAAGCTATGAGCTCTACCACCTTGAACTTAAAATTGAACACAAATTCTGAATCAAAATCGGCTTTTATTTCTGGAGATGAAACTTCGAAAGAATTTTTGAAAGTCGAGAGCGATTCAATTAGAACTCGTTACTTGCTCAATATTGGATTCGCCATACTTTTTGGAATTGCAGGAATTTCCTTGTTTTGGCGTAATCGTCGTACCCCTAAGTTATTATCTTCTAAAGAAAAAGAAACGAAATAGTTATGTCTAAAACAAAAACGGTTTTTGAATGTCAAACTTGTGGAAGTCAGTTCCCAAAATGGTTGGGCAGATGCAATGAATGCGGGGGATGGAACACATTAGTAGAGTCCGTAATTGGAAGTGCCGCGCCCGGAGTAAGTTCTCAAAATGCGCGAGTTGCTTCTGATAGCGAAGTTTTTTCGCTTAGCGATGTAGATATTCTTGAATCGACTCCAATCCCAACGAAGGTGAATGAGTTCGATCATGTCCTTGGCGGAGGCCTTGTACCTGGGTCAGTAACGCTGATCAGTGGCGAACCAGGAATTGGTAAGTCAACATTGGTCATGCAGATATTAGGTTCACTAGCCAATAACGGGGTCGAGTCTCTTTATGCAACAGCTGAAGAGTCACCTGCACAAATTAGAGGTCGTGCATCTCGATTAGGTATTGATTCGGAGAACATTAAAATTGTTGCGACGGCAAGTATCGAACAAATTATTCAACATGCACAAGATACCAACATTTCTTTTCTTGTTGTCGATTCAATACACACTCTTGTTTGTGCTGACATTTCATCTTCGGCCGGAACGGTGTCTCAAGTTCGAGAATGTGCGCATCGTTTAACGGAGTTTGCAAAACGAACAACCACTACCGTTATCGTCATTGGTCAAGTAACCAAAGAAGGAACACTCGCTGGTCCACGTGTACTCGAGCATGTTGTCGATACAGTTCTTTCTTTTGAAGGCGACGACCAAGCTTTAGTGCGAACCTTAAGAGCAAGCAAACACAGGTTTGGAACCACAGATGAATTGGGTTTGTTTGATATGACCGAAGGTGGATTATTAGCTCTTGATGATCCGAGTTTATTGATGGCAATAACTGGATCGGTTCGACCAAGCGGTTTAGCTGTAGCTGCGGCGATTGACGGGTCGCGGCCTTTCTTAGTTGAAGTTCAAGCATTAGTTGTTCCAACCACTGCTCCGGTTCCTCGAAGAGTAGTTCAGGGAATAGACACCGCGAGAGTCTCAAGTTTGATTGCTGTTCTGCAAAAAAGATGTGGATTACAACTAGCTTCATGTGACGTTTATGTTTCACTGGTTGGTGGAATAAAAGTAAAAGATGCAGCTTTAGATTTGGCGATCTGTGTTGCGATTGCTTCAGCAGATAAAGACATAGTTGTTTCAAAAGACAATGTTTTTGCTGGTGAAGTTGGATTATCGGGTGAAATTCGTCCTACTACTCACATGACCAGACGTGTTCGAGAAGCTGATCGACGAGGCCATAAATTAATGGCTGCAAATCTCGGAAAATCCAAGCCTTCAGAATACAAAGTCGAAAGTATTGAAATAAAGAATTTCGAACTCTTAAAAGATGTTCTACTTATGCAAGACCTTTAAATCTGTAGAATCTTTACATGTTGGATTTCTTACCTGTCGGTACAAGCGAATTTCACTACGAAGAAGCGCAATTGGGGTCAGGCACTCAGGTTATGGTTGCAATTCCCAAAGGTGAAATAAAATTTGGACTTGTACTTGTGCCAGATGTTTTTGGACTTCGACCATTAATCACAGAAACTATTTCACAAATTGCTAGTAATTCAATTGCCGTAATTGCAGTTGAACCGTTTTCACACATGTCAGAAAATCCCACTCTGCTTTCTCGCAAAGAAAAACTAAGTCGAGTAAAAGATTTAGATGACCAAATGCAATGCGCAGATATTTTGGCGGCAGGAAAAATTTTAAGAAGTCGTCATGGTTGCGAAAAAGTTAGCTTGATAGGTTTTTGCATTGGTGGAATGTATGCATTTAAATCAGCTGGAGCAGGAGAGTTTGATGCTGTCGTAGCTTGTTATGGAATGATCACAATGCCAAATGATTGGCGAGGTCCTGGACAAAAAGATGCACTCGAATATTTAGAACTCGATTCATGTTCAAAAGTGTTAGCAATTGTCGGCGAAAAAGACAAAGGCTTTGCCAAACCAGATGATATCGAAAGTCTCCAACGAGTTCTTTCAAATCCTCATCATGAAAAAATAGGCTCCAGGGTTGATATTTATAGCGAAGGTGAACACGCTTTTATTCATGATCCAGAGCGTCCAGAACATAGAGCACAGGATGCTGAAATTGCTTGGGGTAAGGCTTTCGATTTCATGTTTTGAGCATGCGTGGCTGAAAATGCCAAAAGTTTCAAAATAAGGTACAATATAAGGCTAGTTAGTACTCGAAATACCCAAAAGGAACATTATGACCTTCAGCGTCGGTGACAAAGTCGTTTATCCTCATCACGGAGCAGCTCTCGTTGAAAAACGTGAAAAACGTAAGCTCGAAGTTGAAGGCAAAATGAAGAATGTCGAGTATCTGGTGATGAGAGTTGCCTATACCGATTTAGTAGTTCGAGTTCCTGCAGACATGGTTGACGAAATTGGTATTCGTGACGTAATCAACCCTGAGGAAGTTGAAGAAGTTTTCGCTGTAATTATGAAAACAGATGCACGTACTCCTTCTAACTGGTCTCGTCGGTTTAAAAACCACATTGAAAAATTGAAGAGTGGAGACATCTATCAGGTTGCCGAAGTTGTTAGAAACTTGTCTTCTCGTGATGGCGACAAAGGGCTAAGCGCTGGAGAAAAGAGAATGTTATCTCAAGCAAGAAATATTCTTACATCTGAGTTGTCTTATGCTCTCGACTTGAATCGAGAACAAGCAGAAGAAACTCTTAACAAGGTTCTTCGTCTCGAAGATGTTTCAGACGTAATTGCGGAAAAGAAGAAGAACGCTAAAGCTGCAAAAAAAGTAAAAGCTGAAAAGAAAAAAATTGCTGACGCAAAAGCTAAAGAAAAAGCCGCAAAAGCTCCAGCACCTAAAAAACCAGCGGCGAAGAAACCTGCACCTAAAAAAGCAACTGAGAAAAAGGCTGCTCCTAAAAAGGCAGCGGCGAAGAAACCAGCTCCTAAGAAGGCTGCACCTAAAAAGGCGACAAAAAAGAAGTAAGTCATGTCAGATGCAAAAATGTTTACAATCGTTGTTGCATCTGGAACATCGCAAAGATTCGGATCTAATAAACTTTTAGAAAAAATCGGCGATGAAACTGTCTTAGATCGCAGCGTAAGAATTGCACTTGAAAATTCCGATGGTGTTGTTGTTGTAATTGAGCCATCCTCGTATCAAAACTCTTTGGTTACTGCTGTTGTTGCTGGAGGAACTACCCGGACTCAGTCAGTTAGAAATGGCTTAAAAGCTGTACCTGCAGATGTAGAAATTATTGCTGTTCACGATGCTGCCCGTCCCGGGGCGACTCAAGAACTATATGAACGAGGAAAATCAGTCATTCTTGAAGGGAATGTAGCAGCTGTTCCAGGAATTCCTGTTGTAGACACAATCAAAAAGATCGAAAAAGATAGAGCAATTTTTACAGTTGATAGAAGCACGTTAAGAAGCATACAAACTCCTCAAGTATTTAATGCTAAGACTTTAAGAAAAGCATATGAAGGCCAAACAGACGATACCGACGATGCCGCACTCGTTGAAGCAATGGGTGTGCATGTAAAAATTTTTGAAGGTACAACGCAAAACAGGAAGATCACTACTCCCGAAGATCTTGTTTTTTTACGTGCAGTGTTAACGCCCACTGAATCGATTCGGCTACTTCCAAGAATTGGCAGCGGCTATGACATTCATCCTTTTGGTGATGACAAAAATAAAAAGCTTGTTCTAGGTGGGGTAGAAATTGACCACCAAGGCCTGCAAGGCCACAGTGATTCAGATGCACTTTCTCATGGCCTTACAGATGCTTTATTGAGTGCAATTGGAGCACCTGATTTAGGAACACTTTTTCCTGCGAGTGATGAAAACAACAAAGATGTATCGTCACTAGTGTTTCTGGAAAAGGCTGTCACTCTTGTATATAACGAAGGCTACAATTTGGGAAATGCAACATTAATTATTAATGCTCAAAATCCTAAACTTGCTCCTTTCGTTGATGAAATGAAGAAGTGTTTAACAGAAATACTCGATCCAATTATTGATTCGCAAAGTCAAGTAACAATTACACCTAAACATGGCGAAGGAATTGGCGAGATTGGCGCAGGACAAGCAATAGCTGTTTACGCGACCGTACTATTAGTGCCAGTAGCCAAGTAAACTATATATATTATGTCCACACCGCGATTTCCTGATGTCTCAATAAAGTTTTTTGATACAAAAACTCGTTCAGATCAAGTTCTTGAAACTAGAGATCCTGGCAAAGTAGCTATTTATGCATGTGGACCGACTGTCTATGATCATCCTCATTTAGGTCATGGTCGCACAGCTTTTACTTACGATATGATCCGTCGATTTCTTCGTTATGTTGGATACGAAGTTACTCTCGCATCGAACATAACTGATATTGAAGATAAAATTATTAATCGCGCCAAAGAAGAAGGTGTCGAAGAATCTGAGATAACTTCAAAATATGAGAAGAGTTATCGTGACCAACTTGATTCTTTAGGAATAGAACACCCAGATCACATTCCTCACGCTACGGAATATGTAGATGAGATGATCGAACTCATAAAGCGACTTATAGAAAACGAAATGGCCTATGTAACTTCTTCAGGTGTTTATTTTAGCGTTCCTGATTTTAAAGAATATGGTCAGCTTTCTGGCCGCACTGTTGAAGACTTGCTCGATTCAGCAGGTGCAAGAGTTGATGTTGATGAAGAAAAACGTTCACCTATAGATTTTGCACTTTGGAAGTTCGCAAAACCCGGTGAGCCAACTTGGGAATCACCATGGGGAGCAGGTCGACCTGGATGGCATATCGAATGTTCAGCAATGTGTGTCGGAATATTAGGACCTGGTTTCGACATTCATGGTGGCGGAACTGATCTCGTTTTTCCCCATCACGAAAATGAAATCGCTCAAAGCGTTGGGGCTGGCGATGAATTTGCTAAGTACTGGATCCATTCGGCAATGCTAAATATATCTGGCGAAAAAATGAGTAAGTCGCTAGGAAATTTCATAACTTTGGCCGATGCGATTAAGGCTCATGGGCCACGAGCACTAAGACTTTTCATGATCCAAACTCATTATCGCAGCCAAATGGAAATTAGTGACGAGTCTCTAGCTGCTGCAAAATCAGCACTAGACAGATTAGACACCTTCGTTCGACGCGTAGACCAATTAGGTCTTGCAGGAGAACCTGGCGAAATTGACACAGATTTACAAATGAAATTTATTCGAACAATGTCGAATGATTTCGCTGCACCTCAAGCGTTGGCTGTAATTTTTGAAGCGCTTCGTCATGCTAATTCTGCTCTCGATGTTGAAGATTACGAATTAGTTTCCACCTTGTTTGCAACAATTTCCGAACTTTCAAAAGTGTTGGGTATCAATTTCGATAACGAGAAAGCAAAATTAAAAGTCGACCCTGTTTGGGTTGAAGAGAAACTTAAATCTCGAGAACAAGCTAGATCAAATAAAGATTTTCAACTTTCAGATTCAATCAGAGACGAACTTAGCTCCAAGGGCGTTGTCATAGAAGACACAAAGGATGGTACGACATGGCACGTCGAAACGAAGACAAAGTAATTCGAAATAATAACAAGAAAGCTCATGCAAAGATAAAAGCACAAAACAAGCGTGAAACCGGACGACCGAACGCACGAGTTAGTGCAGCGAAAGCGTCCAAAAGTGCCGACCCGAAAACAGCGACTCCAAGGGCAAGTGGGCATCAGCTAAGAAATGCAACATTGCAATATGGTTTGGGTGGCGAACACGTTGAAGGTTTTCATGCTGTAGAAACTTTGATTGAACATGGAAAACGTAGAGTCTCTCAAATGTTTGTCGATCGAGAAACTTCGAGCACTCCCGAGATGGCAAAGCTTTTATACATGGCAGAGCGAAAACGTATTCGTGTAGCAACACTTTCAAAAGAACAATTTATGGGAAGAGCTAGAACTGAAGCTGCACAAGGTGTTATTGCGTATTGTGTTGAGAAGAAACCAAAAGATATAGATGACTTATTGTTAAATCCGAAAGCATTTCTTATTGCACTTGATGGCGTTACAGATCCGCGAAATATTGGAGCCATTGTGCGAAGTGCTGAAGTAGCAGGAGCAACAGGGGTAATCTTGCCTAAACATCGAAGTGGTCACCTATCTCCATCTGCTACTAAATCCGCAGCCGGAGCAGTTGAATTTATGGATTTTGGTTTAGTTCCTGGAATCCCAACATTTCTTCAAAAAGCAAACAAAGCTGGCGTGACCGTTTATGGAATGGCCGGAGAAGCTAAGAAATCCTTGTATGACCTCGACAAATCGGGTCCAGCTTCAGGACCGATTGTGGTTGTAATGGGATCGGAAGGCAAAGGATTGAGCGCATTGGTTCGCAAGAGATGCGATGAACTCTTGAAGATTCCTCAGGTTGGTAAGACCGAATCTTTAAATGTTTCTGCTGCTGCAGCCGTAACATTGATGCATCTGAGTCATTTGCGGTTATAATATTTCGCCATGCCGGATTAGCTCAGTTGGCAGAGCAACTGATTTGTAATCAGTAGGTCGTCGGTTCGATTCCGACATCCGGCTCCACACATGCGGTCGCTTCAAAAAGCAGCTACTGTGTAAGTGGACATTAGGGGGAACTATGTCAACACCACAAGGAAATTCTGGTTCTGTGCCACCTTCATTTAATGCAGCGCCATCATCTCGCGCCATTGGGTTGGTTGCAATA
>Ga0209573_1000855_pt1 | contig 54143 bp, 50 predicted proteins | sample TNRBio252014_DNA_FD_185870 | JGI IMG/M metagenome (GOLD analysis project Ga0209573, IMG submission 185870) | Wastewater treatment Type I Accumulibacter community from EBPR Bioreactor in Madison, WI, USA - TNR Reactor_6/25/2014_ DNA (SPAdes)... | ecosystem: Engineered > Bioreactor > EBPR >...
CTAAATCATAACAAAAGTGATTTTTATAGGTTTTTCGATGATATTGTGGAGTGATCTAATGGGCCGCCGCAAAGGTTTTGATAGGTTCTCGCTCCCACGCTCCAACGTGGGAATGCCGACGAGCCGCTCCAGCGGCGCTTGAATGATCCCAATAAGAGCACGACGCTGGAGCGTCTGGACGTGCTCCTACGCTGGAACATGGGAGAGGCAGGCGCTGCCTGTCAGAATTTATGCGTCAATCCACTAGGTTTTTGAAGAACCAAAACTGTCCGAATCATTGTTAATGAATAGAAAACTTTTCTTTGTATTATTTTTTCTGTGCCTCGCTGTCTTTTTTATTGTAATTCTTGGCAAGGTAAAATACACAGATTCTGATCCAGTAGGTAGTCTACTGGTAAGCCAATCCATGCTAAAAAAAGCAACAATAAAACTTGATGATTATAAAGAAAAATTTATTAGTTACAGATGCGTGGTGATTGATCAGGAAGACTGGTTTGGATGTGTAATCCATAGAAAAAATAACCATTACTACTATTTTTTTCCTTTAGGGACTCCTGTTTTTTCAGTTCCATTTGTAGCAGTTGCAAATCTGATCGGTCTCGATATGGCCGAATACAAGCATGAAAAAAATCTGCAAATTATCATTGCTGCTATTAATGCCACACTGACATTTATATTGCTTTTCCTTTTAGCCCGCCTTTACTTAGATGACACTAAAAGTCTTCTTATATCCACATTAACCTGGTTCGGAACCTCGTTTGCAAGCACCACTGGGACAGCCTTATGGTCTCATAATTTTGCGACGTTGTTTGCTTTATTGGCGATTTATTTAAGCATTCGCTCAGTCAAAACTTCAAATTTTAAATTATGGCCAGTCATAGCAATCAGCTTGTTTTCCTGTTATCTATGTCGTCCTACCATGATATTGTTATCACCCTTTCTAATTGGCTACCTATTTCTTTTCAATAAGAAAATTTCCATATATACCAGTATGCTGTTATCTGCTTTTCTGATTGCATTCGCTAGCTTTAGCCTTCACGAATTTGGCCAACTATTGCCGGATTACTATTTGCCGCAGCGACTTTCTGGAAAATATTTTTTTGATGCAATTTACGGCAATTTGCTGAGTCCATCCAGAGGTATTATAGTTTTCTCACCATTTCTTCTAATGCCACTGATTTACTCTAAAAGTATGTATGATTCAATCAAAAATGAAAAATCGCTTATAATTTTATTATCTTGGCCAATTATGCATTTTATTTTAATCTCTCGATTACCTCATTGGTGGGCAGGATGGTCTTATGGTCCCAGATTAATGACTGATGTTTTGCCGGGAATTTTTCTTTTAATAATTATAGCAGTTTCAAAACTAAATTTTTATAAGCCAACTACCTTAGCGCTAGTCATTATCTTGGGTTCTTTTTCTGTTTACATCAATACATTCCAAGGATTATTCAATCATTACACCCAGCTTTGGAATGCAGATCCGAATATAGATGAACATCCAGAATATTTGTTCGATTGGCAGTTTCCACAGTTTTTGCACAATAAAAGTCGTCATGAAGAGCGACTAATGGAATTTAACAGACGCAAAGAATTGAGGACTAGCAACAGTAATTAATTGTCAGTAAAACCCCTAGTTCTGCTAGGGGATATTTAATCAAGCAGAGGTTTCCAGAAAACAGGCGGGTCTTTGGCAGTTTTTCACTATTTCTTACGCAGTACTACAGAAACCTGCATTGGATCTGCTGCGAAGGGAGAAAACTCGATAACATCGAAGAGGGATTGCCAGTGATCAAGTATATATTTTTTAGGTATTACGGTATCCCCGTAGGGAATTTCTCCTCTAACAGGGGCCATGCTGTATGGAACATATACATAGTCGCCATCATCGAATTTTCTTAACAGATTATCAATGTCAGAATCTGAAAGATTTTTCATTTCAATACCTCGGGAATGAATAAATTCCTTGGGACGTACTGTAACAATCAGTATTCCGCCAAGTCGTAGCCCTGCATGAAGAGCCTTGAGACAATCCATATGTGTTTCTTTACCCAGATGAGTGAAAACTGAAAATGCATAAATGAGGTCAAAATCTACAGAAAATGGCAGTTTTTCTGGGCGTATCTCTGAAACAGCAAAGTTTCCGGGTATGCTTTTACACCATTTTAAAATATCGCTATCGACATCACAGCCATAAATTTTTTCGGGAGCAATGTCCTTCAAAAAAAGACGAACAATTCTTCCCCATCCACAACCAAAATCGAGCAATTTAACATCTTTTATTGACAGCCCTGTAGTTATAAAATCTGTGGCTATGCTGTACTTAATCCAGCAGACCGAGTTGGCTGAGTCGCCGCCGATGCCGGGCGCCGACTGCGGTGAAACTGTGATAAGTCCCAATATAGTGCGCCGCCCGCCGCCCCAGGTCCTCGGCATAAGCAGAATCAGCAACCAGTCGCCGCAAATACCAGGCCGCCTGATCCACATCAGGCTCGGCCCAGCGCTGACCGGCGCCGTGCGGGTATTCATCCACGCCCACAGGAATCAGTGTGCAATCCACCAGGCAGGAATTCGCCTCGTTCATGAAGTCCAGATTCCCGGAGTAACCGGTGGCGATGACCGGCTTGCCGAAATACATCGCCTCCGCCAGTCCCCGTCCAAAGCCCTCCGAGCGGTGCAGCGACAGGAAACCATCGCACAACCGCACCAGTTCCTTGATTTCCCGGTCATCCATCACCCGGTCGATGAGGATCACTCGGGGATCGCGCACCGCGTCCGAGTCCAGGAAGGCGCGGTAATCCTCGGGACAGGCGTCCATACCATTCATCTTGATCGCCAGGCTGACCGGCGCCGAGGCGTCGTCCCGGAACGCGGTCGTGAAGGCGCGTAGGGCCGCCCAGGGGTTTTTGCGCTGGATGAATGAACGAAAATCGAAGAAAAACAACAGTAGAAAGCGGTCGTCAGGCAGGCCGAAGTGCGCACGCGACAGCGGTGTTGTGCTGACCGGCTCCACCGCCAGCGGCATCCACACCACCGGGCAGGGCGCTTGGTCCGCCACCGCCTGCTGAATGAAGCGCGAGGGCGCCCAGATTTCGTCCAGATCGCGGAACGCGCCCCGCCAGGCGTCCGGGAACCGGCTCAGTTCCCAGGCCCAGTAACCAATGTTGTAGCGACCCGCATAGCAGTCGAGGCCGAGATGGGTGAAGGCGTCGTCCATCTCATTGGCGTTGAGAAAAAAGACATTAGCCCGATAGGCGGCCTGCGGGTCGATCCGGTTCATGAACGGGAAATCCCGGTGCAGCACTGCCATTTCCTTGCCGTACTCGCCAAAGGTGTTGCGCAGGGCGAAGGGAATTTGTGCGGCGGCGCAGGCGCAGGCGGCGGTGCGCACGTCCTCGGCCCGGCCCAACACGGCGTAGGGGTGGCCAATCAGCATCGCGCCCGGCGGCAAATCAGGACGACAGACGCGCCGCTCATCGGGTTCGGGCTGAGGTTCCGGTTTCGGCAAGGTTGCCAGAGCGGGCGGCGGGTTGATATCGGGCTGGCGTTGCGCGCTGAGGAGCAACTGCGCGCGTAGACGGACCCCGGCCCACCCTTCATCGCGCAGCACTGCCGCCGTTCGCCGCAACAGACGCAGCAGACCGGCGTGCCGCGCCAGCGCGGTACGAATAGCGCCAATGAGCCGTCGCAAGCGCACCACCAGTCCGGTTCCTAACATTTCAGCGATCCCAGGGCGTTGCGCGTGGCCTCCAGGTAACGGTGGCCGTACTGGCGATCCGGTTCCAGATGAGCGCCTTCGGCCCATTCGTTCCAGGCATTGATAAACAGCAGCCGTTCATCGCCTTGCCGGAACCAGCGCGTTTCATCCACCAGCCGCTTCAGCCAGCGTTCGTAGTATTCCGGCTCGGCGTTCAGGAAGATATTGCCCGCGTTTTGGCGACGGGCCGTGTTATCCCACGATGTCATCGCCGTGCGGAAGAAGGGATAGGGCATGGGCGGGCGATTCATGAAAAAATCGGCGGTCGCCGGATAGTCGAAGAACATGCCCTGGAAATCGGGATTCAGCATCTTTGCTGGCGGCTCGGCCAGCACCGCCATGGCGTGGGGCGGAAATTCCACAGCAGCGTCGAAACCGAGACTGCGTGGATCATCGGTGACCCCGAAACTCTGCACCGCCGCCAGATACAATTCGCCCAGGCCGGACTCACGGCTATAGCGCCGCCAGAGATCAGCGGTCCGGGCGGGGTCGGGCAACAGGCTAATGCGGTAAACTAATAACAGCGGCCGGTCGTTGACGCGGATATAACGCCGGTCTCGCAGGGCGGGTTCCAGGCTCTGAATAAAGTTCAGATCATCTTCATCGGAATGTTCCTGAGCGATCAGGATTTCAGAGTCCAGACCGTCCCAGCGCCGACTCCAGTTTTCATTGGCCCAGCAGACGCAGAACGGGAAGTCCGGATGACCGGATTGCGCCACTTCGTCCAGCGGTCGGTTGAGCAGGCGCTTGCCGGCGAACCAGTAGTAGTAATAGCAGAAGCCGTAGACGCCATAGCGCCGGGCCAGGGCGGCCTGTTCGTCGCGGACTTCGGGAACCCGCAGATCATAGAAGCCCAGATCGGCGGGCAGGCGCGGCTGATAGTGGCCGGCGAAGTTGGGGATTGCCTTGGTGACGTTGGTCCACTCAGTAAAGCCTTTGCCCCACCAGTGGTCGTTTTCCGGGATCGGGTGATACTGGGGCAGGTAGAAGGCGATCAGCCGCACCTGATCACGGGTCTTGAGAGTTTCGCCCCAGCGCTCCAGATAGAGAGTTCGGTTGCGTTCGATTTGCCGCAGCTTGTGGCCATCCTGGTTGGTCGTGATGCTCAAGTGGTGAATCACCTCGGCGGCGGGTTGGTAGGTCACCTTCCGGCCCCGCTCGATTACCCGCAGCGACAAATCACAGTCTTCATAATAAGCCGGTGCGTAGCGCTCGTCGAAACCGCCCAGTTCCCGGAATAGGGCTGTTTCGATCAGCAGGCAAGCGCCGGAGCAGTGATCGACGGTGCGCGGCCCGCCGTTGTACAACGGTTTGGCGGGATCGTCATTCAGGCCGATCAGATCAACGGTCCCGTCCGGGCGCAGCGCCGCGCCCGCTTCCTGCAGGTGCCCACTGGGATAGATCAGTTTGGCTCCGACGATGCCGGTATCGGGAACCGTGGCGAAGACTTCCAGTAGCCGATCCAGCCAGCCCGGCAGCACTTGCGTATCGTTGTTCAGGAACAGCAGGTAGCGGCCCCGCGCCTGTTCAGCGCCGTGATTAGCTGTGCGCAGGAAGCCCCGGTTTTCTGGATTGCGGACGTAGCGCAATCCCGGAACGCTGCTCAGCAACGCCTCAGTCGCATCGCTGGAAGCGTCATCCACGACGATGATTTCACAGTCGGCGGCGGCGGGACGGCGCTGGATGGTCGCCAAACAACGCACCGTATACTCAACCTGGTTGAACGCCGGGATAATGATCGACACTTGCGGGTTTTCCGGCGCCGGGAAGCGCAGCGCGGCAGCCAGACCAGCGACGCCTTCCGGGCCGATGTTCAGCAGGGGCGGAGGAACGGGTTGCGGCGGCAGGGCGACGGGATCAGCGGTTTGCACCGTTGCGGGCCGGACGGCGGCGGTTTGCGCCAGCCACTGCTGATAATTGGCGCTGTCCTTGAGGAACCGTCCGAGGCGGCGGTACAAAAACGATTTCAGACGCCATTTGACCGGCAGTGGCAACGGCAGCCGGCGATAGAGGGAACGAACGGTCCGGCTGGCCAGGACCCGGATTCTGCTGGGCATGAGGTGATGAAGTCAGGTGATGAAATCGGATTCGGCAGGGGCCGGGAGCAACCCGGTTGATTTCGGCTGGATGGAGCGGCTATTGTGGCAATCCTGCTGGAAACAGCTTTTTGAACGATGGGTATTCTATGGCATTACCAGCCGATGTGAAACCGAACCAGCGGCGGCCCTCCGCAGCAGTCCGTGTGGCGGTGCTCATCGTCAATTTCAACAGCGGGCTATTGCTGGGCGAATGCCTGCGGCATGTGCGCGCCCAGACGCGCCGCCCGGATCGGGTGATCGTGGTGGATAACGCCAGTCATGACGGTTCCGCCGACGGGATGGAACGCGACTATCCCGGCGTGGACGTCATTTATCTGGAGCGCAATCAGGGCTTCGCCGCCGCGAACAACCTCGCAGCGCGGAAAGCTGGTGAAGTGGACTGGCTGGCGTTGCTCAATCCCGATGCGTTCCCGGAGCCGGACTGGCTGGAGCGCTGGCTGGCGGCGGCGGACGCCCATCCAGACTACGCCAGTTTCGGCGCCCGTCTGGTGGACGCCAGCGACCCCGAACGGTTGGATGGTACGGGCGATGTTTACCATGTCAGCGGTCTGGCTTGGCGCCGCGACCATGGCCGGCGGATCGTGGAGGGCGTGGCGGAAGCCGGCGAAATTTTCGCCCCCTGCGCGGCGGCGGCCTTGTACCGCCGTGCGGCGTTTTTCGAGGCTGGCGGTTTCGATGAGGCGTACTTTTGCTATTTCGAGGACGTTGATCTGGGCTTTCGGCTCCGACTGCTTGGCTATCACTGCCGGTATGTCCCGGACGCGGTGGTTCGCCACATGGGTTCCGCGTTGACGGGCCGGCGCAGCCCGTTTTCGCTCTATCATGGCCATCGCAACCTGGTGTGGACCTGGTGCAAAAATATGCCTGACCCACTGTTCTGGCGTTATCTTCCGCATCATGTGCTGCTCAATCTGGGCTCCATGCTGTGGTACGCCCTGCGTGGCCGGGGTAACGTTCTGCTGCGCGCCAAATGGGACGCTCTGCGGGGTTTGCCGCGTTGCTGGCGTCAGCGCCGGGCGATTCAGAACCGGCGACGGGTTTCCGCCGGGGCTTTGCGCCAGATGATGAGCGGCGGCTGGCGGGCGCTTTATCAGCGCGGCGCCGGCTGACGCAGGATTAACTCTTATGGCCGTTACACACACTGCGCATATCTACCATCGCACCCTGGACCCGAATAGCGAAGACTCACTGGCCCGGTTTGCGCGTCTGATCCCGCCCGGCAGTCAGGTGCTCGATCTGGGCGCCGGCCCGGGCGTACTCGGTCGCTATCTGGCGGAACAGCGCGCCTGCACGGTGGATGGCGTCGAACATCACCCGGTTGCGGTCGCCGAGGCTGCGCCCTGGTATCGTCATTTGCAATGCGCGGACCTGGAATCGCTGGTTTTGGCCGACTGCTTCACGGGCCGCCGGTACGATTTCATCATTTGCGCCGATATTCTGGAACACCTGCGTCAACCCGGCGCGTTGCTGGCCCAGTTGACCGGCCTTTTGGCCCCGGGCGGCCGCGTGCTGCTGTCGGTGCCGAACGTCGCTTACGCAGGTTTGATCGCTGAATTGCTGGCCGGCGATTTCCGTTACCGGCCCGAAGGGTTGCTGGACGTAACGCATCTGCGCTTTTTCACCCGGATTTCCCTGCTCCGCCTGCTGGAGGAATGCGGCTTGCGGTCGGTGGCGCTGGATGCGACGGTCATGAACCTGCGGCATTCCGAGTTCAGCAATGACTGGGTGGAAGGCGGCCGGGCGGAGCAATGGCCGCCCGCGATCATCCGGGCGTTGCTGGATCGGCCCGAGGCGCTGGTTTATCAGTTCCTTATGACTGCTGTTCCCATCGCGTGCGCCGGCGAGGCGCATGAACAAGTTCCCATTGAGGCGGCGGACGCGGCTCAGGCGGCGCTGGCGACCCGATTAGCGGCCCGGCCGCTGAATCCCGCCCTGTCCATCGCCCTGGTGACCTACGCCCCGGACCTGGCCGTATTAACATCGGTATTAGAGCATCTGGGCCGGGCATTGAGTCATGCGCAACAGCGCGGTTTGTTGACCGAAGCGCGGTTGACGCTGGTCGATAATGGTCCAGGTCCCGGCTGGCGGGAATCGTTGCAAGGCGTGCTGGATGTAGCGCAATTGCCGGCTGCGGTGGAGTTGCTCAGCGGGCAAGGCAATGTCGGTTACGGAGCCGGGCATAATCTGGCTCTCCATCGGGGCGGCGGTCCGTTGCACCTCATTCTCAATCCTGACGTGCTGATGGAGGATGATGCGCTGAGCGAAGGACTGGCGTTTCTCGCGGCGCATCCTGAAGTGGGATTGGTGGCGCCGGCGGCGTGGGATGGTCAGGGGCGGCGGCAGTATTTGTGCAAGCGTTATCCGACGGTGCTGGACCTGGCGTTGCGCGGCTTCGCCCCCGCTTGGCTGCGGCGCCGGTTCCAAGCCCGGCTGGATCGTTATGAGCTTCATGAACAGGCCGGCGACGCCGTGCTGTGGGATCCGCCCATCGCTAGCGGCTGTTTCATGCTGTGCCGCCGAGCGGCGCTGGAGCAGGTTGGGGGCTTCCAGCCAGAGTATTTTCTTTATTTCGAGGATTTCGATCTGAGCCTGCGCCTGGCGGCAGTGACGCGCCTGGCGTGCGTTCCTGCGGTGCGCATCATTCATCTCGGCGGTCATGCCGCCCGCAAAGGCTTCCGTCATGTCAGCCGCTTCCTGTGGTCGGCGGCGCGGTTCTTCCATCAACAGGGATGGCGTTGGTGGTAGCCGTGGAATTTTTCCGGGAGCGGTCCGCGCTGGTGACGGGAGGAACCGGATTCATCGGCCATCGGCTGATTGCGGCGCTGGCAGCGCGGGGGGCCAGGGTGCGGGCGCTGGTTCGGCCAGCGCGCCAGATATGGCCGGATGGGGATCGCATGGAGACCGTTACTGGCGATTTGACCGACCCGGCCAGCCTGGTCCGCGCCTGCGCTGGCATCGACACCGTTTTCCACGCTGCTGGTTTCGCCCACGCCGATGCGGCGACGACGACGGATTTCGCCGCCCGGCATTGGGCGGTGAATGCGCAAGGAACCTTTCATCTGCTTGATGCGGCGCAGGCGTCCGGAGTGCGGCGCTTCCTGTTTTTAAGCAGTGTCAAGGCGGTGGGCGATCCCGGCCAGCGTTGCGTGGCTGAAGATTGGGACGCCCCGCCGGAGACGCCTTACGGTCAGGCGAAACGGGCCGCCGAGGAGCGGGTTAATACGGTGGGACGCGCATCGGGAATGCATACGTTCAATCTGCGTCCCGCGCTGGTCTATGGGCCGGGGATGCAGGGCAATTTGCGGCGGCTGATTGAAGCCGCGCGCTTGGGCTGGTTGCCGCCTCTGCCGGAGACGGGCAATCGCCGTTCGCTGGTCCATGTTGATGATGTCGTTCAGGCGCTGTTGCTGGCGGCTGTGCATCCTGTCGCTGCGGGTCAGACCTGTTTTGTCACGGATGGCCAGCCGTATTCGGGAGGGGAGCTGTATCGTCTGATCCGCCAGGCGCTGGGCCGTCCGGCGCCGCGCTGGACGGTTCCGGCGTCCGTATTATGGAGCGCCGCGCATCTGGCGGATGGCGTTCGTGGGTTGACTGGCCGCCGCGACCGCCGGGCGCGGGCCATGCTGGATAAATTGTTGGGTTGGGCCTGTTACGATGCCCGCTGGATTGTCAATGAACTGGGCTATCGACCGGTTTGGAATCTGGAGCGCGCCTTGCCTGTATTATTGCAAGGAGAGAAATGATGCGGGCGAAAGGGCTGGTTGATCCGGCTATGCGGCCAATGTGGCTTCTGCCCTGGTTGGCCGCATTGGCGCTGGGCGCCGCGTTGACGGTGCTGGCGGTTCTGCTGTTCTATCGCGCTGACGGCTTGTTGGCGGTGGCGCGGCCGGTGCGGTTGGCCGGGGCGAACTTGCAGTTGAGCAATGGCCAGGGTGAACTCACTCCGGCGGGTCTGGAGATTCGCCAGCCCGGACCGGAAGGAACAGCGGCGGTGCAAGGCGCGGTGGAGCGCCTGGTCCGGGCAAAACTGTTTCGCCGGCTGTCATGGCAGATTGCGGGACTGGAGCCGGACGGCGAACTGTGGCTGACCTGGGCGACGCTGGCCGAGCCGCGCATCCGCCGGGAACGGCGTTTGCCCGCGCTGAACGAAGGGACGGTCGATCTGACGATGGAACCGCACTGGCAGGGCCGGATCGCCGCCGTTGGCTTGACTTGGCGCAACCCGTCCGCTGTGACGGTGCATCGGCTGGAACTCTGGCCCGCGCCGCTCACCGCAGGCGAATTGTGGCGCTGGGCGTTGGGCGAGTGGCGCGTCTTCGAGGACTGGAGCCAGCGCTCGATTAACTACGCTTCCGGGGCGCCGCTCGACGCCCTGTTCCATCCAGTGTTGATCATAGCCTTATGGATCGGGTTAAGCGGAGTGCTGTACGCTATTTTTTGCCCCCCGCGCCGGCGGCCCGGCGCGCTGACCCCCTACGCCATCTTGTTTCTGCTCGGCTGGCTGTTGCTGGATGTGCGCTGGCAGTGGGAATTGAATCAGCGGTTGGAGCAGACCGTAAAGCGTTTCGCTGGCAAGGAAATGACCGACCGGCGGTTGGCGGATCTGGATGGCGAATTTTATCGGTTCCTCCTCGAAGTTCGGCAGCGGTTGCCTGAAAAACCAGTGCGGATTTTCATCGTCAGCAATGATCCCTCCGGTTTTTTCGCCGGACGCGCCCGTTACCATTTGTCGCCGCATAATGGCTATACCGGTTTTGAACCGCCCCCGAATTGGAAGCACGAAGGCAGCTATATCCTGGTTCTGTCGCCGCTGTCTGGGATGCGTTATGACCGGCAGGAGCAGGCGCTGGAATGGGGGGAGAGCGGGCGGTTGCCGGTCGAAATGCAGTATTCAGCTCCCATGGGGGCGCTATTCCGGGTGCGGGAAGGTTGACCAGCGATGGAAGAATTTCGAGTGGGGCTGGCGCTGGGCGTTCCCTGGCTGGCGGGGGCGCTTTGCGTGCGGGCGCTGTGGCGGGAAGCGCCAGCAGGCGTTTGGCCATTGGCGCTGGGTTATGGCTATTTCCTGGGGCTGTTGGCCGCCATCCTTCTGTTGCGCGTACAGGTCGCAGCAGGGTTGCCGTTAAATTTCATCGGCCCGACGCTCCTGTTGGCGTTGCTGGGACTGGCGGGCGGCGCGCTGGCGCAGCGGCGGGGCGGATTGGGTCGTTCCGCCCCGGATCGGGAGAGCTGGCGTCAAACAGCGGGAAGGTTTGAAAGCGGCCTGTTTCTGCTCCTCCTGGCCTGGTTAGGCTGGCGATTGTTCCTGCTGGGGCAGGAAGTCTGGCTGCGGCCGCTGTATCCCTGGGACGCCTGGACAACCTGGGGAGTGCGGGCGCGGGTCTGGTCGGAATTGCAGCAACTGGTCCCGTTCATTGATCCCGAGCGCTGGCTGGAGGACGCCGGCGGTGCGGTTTACACCGTCCATGCTTGGGAATATCCAGACGCCGTATCGCTGTTGGCGCTGTGGCCGACGCTGGCCTTCGGCGCCTGGTATGAGCCGGTGGCTCATCTGCCCTGGTTGGGCGCTGCGGTCGCGCTGGGTCTGGGTTTCTACGGGCAAGCGCGGCTCTGGGGCGCATCGCCGCTGATCGCGCTGATCTTCGTCTGGCTGCTGCTGTCGTTGCCGATGCTGGATACGCACATCGCCCTGGCCGGTTATGCGGATTTGTGGCTGGCGGCGGTGTTTGGACTGGCGTTTTGCGCACTGCTGCAATGGGCGCGGACCGGCGACCGCTGGCAAGGCGTACTGGCGCTGCTGCTGGCGCTGGCCTGTCCGTGGATCAAACGCGAGGGCCTGATTTGGGCGTTGTTACTGGTTCCCGCTGCGGCGGTCGTGTGGACGCCGCGCCGCTACTGGGCTTGGCTGGCGGGTGGGTTCCTGTTGACTTTGGCGCTGTGGTTTACGTCGGGCGGCGTGGCCTTCACCGTAGCCGGCTGGGGTGAAGTCCATCTGACGCCCGACGTAATTCAGTTACCTTCGCTGGGCCGGTTCGATCTGCATTACCACGATATATGGGAGCCGGTCGCCCGTAATCTGCTGATCCTCGGCAACTGGCATTTGTTCGGCTATCTGCTGTTGGCGGCGCTGCTGTTCGGATTGCCCAGGGCGGTGGCTGAACCTTGGCGGCTGGCGGGGATGGTCGTGACCACATCCGGATTACTAATGCTGTTTGTGCTGTTTTTCTTCACCGACGCTTATCTGTGGGCCATGCATTACACCAGCATCAACCGGGTGTTCCTGCATTTCGCGCCGGCCCTGCTGTTTTGGGCGCTGACGGTAAGCCTCCGTCAAAACCCGGTCGCGTCATCCACATAACTGAATACCTCAACAGCCAGTTTTTCCGCAACCGGCAGAGCGGTGGGATGAACCAACGGGAACCGAGCGCGCCGATGCCTTGTTCCTGCCGGGACCGGGACAGGGTTATCTCCTCAAGCAACTTTTGGTTTGTGCGGTTTTGCGCTTCCCACTTGGATCAGTTGTTCCAGCCATTGCCGAAAACCAGCGTCCTGTTTGAGCAGTTCCGGTAATTCAGTATGCAGACGGTCTTTCAAATCTTCCGCAGCCATGAATCGATCTCCAGGCTGAAATCTTGATGTTCAAGGGATTGTCGCCGGATTTTTATCCGACATCAATCGACGGTACAAATCGGTGATCGCCGCCGCCACCGGCCCGATGCCGAACTGTTCCCTTAACGCCGCTAGGCCAGCCTGACCCAACGCGGTTTGTTGCGCCGGGTTGTGCTGCAATGTTCGCAGCGCCGCCGCGAGCGCGTCCGCATCGCCCAGAGGGACGCATAAGCCGTGGCCAGCCTGGTTCACGACCCAGCCCGGACCGGAACCGGGAATGTCACTGACGATAACGGGTTTGCCAAAGCGCATCGCCTCCAGCAACACCAGTCCGAACGCTTCAGTGCGCTCCAGCGAGGGCAGACACAGCGCGTCGCAACTGGCCAGCAGGGCGTTCAGGTCGGCCTCGGGCTGGAAGCCGGGCAGGCGTACCCGGTCGTTGAGATTGAGCGATTGAATCAACGCCGCCAGCCGCTGGCGATGTTCGCCGGTTCCGACGATCAGAATCCGGCTGTCTGGCAGGTCGACGGCGGCCTGGATGAGAATATCGTGGCCTTTGTAGTAGGTCAGACGGCCGATAGCCAGAATGCGAAATCCGGTTTGGCCCCATAACGCTTCCGCCCGCTCCCGGGCGGCGGGGTTGGGGTCGGGGATGCGGGCCGGATCAAGGCCGAGCGGGATGACATGGCAACGCGCGCGCCAGGGGGCGAGGGCGGCGCTGGCGTTCAGGTAAGGCGGCGAGGTGGCGATGACCGCCCGACTGGCCGCTAGCAGACGTTGTTCAAAGGGTCGGTATAGCCGATAGGCCAGCGCCAGCCGCCGGTCAATCGTGGAAGCAACGACGTCGGCGTGCCAGTGAATCACCCAGGGCAGCCGGCGAGCGGCGGGAACCAGAAACGCCCAGAACGCCGAGGTGTTGGGCAGATGCAGGTGCAGCAAGTCCGGCTGAAATTCGCGGATGGCGCGCGCCAGCCAAAAGGGAAAGGCCGGGCTGACCGGGGCGTAGAGCAGCCGGCCATGACAAGGCGCACGGTAGATGCATACTCCTTTCTGGCCCCCTTCGTCTCCCGAGGGAGAAGGGGAGGACGAGGGGGCGTCATGCACCAATGCGGCGGCGGTGACGCCCTGGCGCTGAAGGGCGGGCAGCAGGTCGGCCAGGAAATTTTCCATGCCGCCGGCGAAGGGCGGGTAAAATTTGCCGATATGCAGGACGCGCATACCGCTCACTCCCGACCTTCCCCCTCAAGGGGTGGGGAGTATGCATCCGAAGCAGCAGCGGGAGGGGCGGGCGCCTGCGCCTCCAGCATCGCCAGCCGTTGCGCCAGCCGGCGAATCAGCCGTTCCTGCCGCGAACGCTCCAGGTCCATGGTCAGGATTTTCACCAGCAACATACTGAAGCCCAGTACGATGGCCAGAATCGGCGGGTAGCTGACCCCGACATAAACCGCCAGATAGTCGAACAATCGGGGGAAGAATCCCAAAACGCCAATGGTGATCGCGGCGCCGATCCACCAGATGGCGTAAGGGCCGTGCAGGTGATCGCGGCGCACCAGGAACAGGATGACGACAGCGATGACAATGCCGATCGCCGTCGAGGTGATTTGGTAATTGATCATCATAAAACGCAGTCAGTCATCATCTGGCGGCAAATGGTTGTAGCCAACCCGGGCGACGCAGAGCAGGCTGGTGTGCAGCATGTACTTCCCTACGACTAGCCAGGAACGGAATATCTTGGAGATGCCGATTGTACGCGGTTGCATCGAAACCGCGACTTCGACGATGCGCAATCCTTTACGGCGCAGGATCAGCAAAACGCCGACATCCTGATAATCGAGCAGACTGGCTTCCCGCGAGGCGAGCACCGCCATGGCCGCGTGATTATAAGCGCGAAAACCGGAGGTGATGTCTTCAAGTTGCAGACCGGTCAGCCAGCGGAAGTAGCTCCAGGCGAGGCGGCGAGCGCGGCTGGCCCGTTCCGGGAAGGCGCCAATGCTGACATCCGCTTGGTTGCTGGCAAGAGGTTCAAGCAGCGCGCCGATATTTTCCGGTTCGTGTTGGCCGTCGGCGTCGAGGGTGACGGCGGTGCGGTAGCCCTGGCGCAGGGCGTAGCGCAAGCCCGTTTGCGTTGCGCCCCAGGCGCCAAGCTGGATCGTGAGCGGCAAAACCGTGGCCCCGGCGGCGCGGGCAACCTGGGTAGTGGAGTCGGTGCTGCAATCGTCGATCACCACGACTGGGCAGCTCCACGCTTGCTGGACGCAGGCCACGATGGCGCCAACGGTGGCGGCTTCGTTGTGGGCGGGAATCAGAACGATAGGGCGGTCAGCGATAGACATAGCAGGGGCCGTAGCAAGAAGCTGTGGGATTAGTTCCGGCTATTCGGGTCATCCATCCTCTCATTCATTCGGGAAACTGCGTCTGGCGGGGAGAACAGCGTCAGGTTGCCCTGCGCGAGGGACTTCGGAGACAGGTGGTGGCAATGCTCTCGCGGCAGGCGGAGCGTGTAGTTTAACAGACTGCCAGGGCGGGTTATTTATTCACCGACTTTCTGTGGCATCTCAATGGAATATCTAGTATTTTCAAGAGGTATTCTGGCTATCGGCGGCGGATTATGTCAATCTTTGAACCCATTTTCCGCGCCAATGAGTGGCTTTCCCTACTATGTCGAGTCCAGAAACCTCCCCTTCCTTCGCGGTCCCAACGACCCGCTTGATCGCCTATAGCGTGGCGTTGGCTGCGCTAGCGGTTGCCTTGTCGCCGGTCAGCATTCCGGTGGGCATCGCCAAGGTATCGCCTTTCCAACACTTCATCAATGTGATCGCTGGGGTGCTGGTCGGTCCCTGGTGGGGATTAGCGATGGCCCTGGTTACTTCGCTGGTCCGCAACGCCCTGGGCCTGGGCACTCCCCTGGCTTTTCCGGGCAGCATGTTTGGCGTGGTTTTGGCCGGTCTGGCCTTTCGCTACACCCGCAACATCTATTTCACCGCCCTGGGCGAAATAATTGGCACCGGACTGATCGGTGCTACGGTGGGGGCGCTGTTGATTGCGCCCTACCTGATGGGCCGGGACATCGCCCTGACCGTGCTGATCCTGCCATTCCTGCTGTCCTCGATGGCCGGCGCGGTGTTGGGCATTTTCGGCTTGCATGTGCTGCGGCAACTCGGTTATCTGCGCTGAACGGCGATGACAGATTCCGTGATCGCCGGCCGGGGCGTCTCTTACCGCTATCCCATCGCTGAAAAGCTCGTTCTGCAAGACCTCGATTTCACGGTCCACGCCGGTGAGTTTGTGCTGCTGGCCGGGGCCAGCGGTTCCGGAAAATCCACCCTCTGCCGGTTGCTGAATGGCCTGATTCCCCATTTGCATGGCGGCGAATTGTCCGGTCAACTGACGGTCGCCGGCGCTGACCCCCGCGTGACGCCGCCCGGCCAGTTGAGCCGGAACGTCGGGCTGTTGTTGCAACGGCCTGACGCCCAGTGTCTGGCGGCTACGGTCGCTCGTGACATTGCCTTCGGTCCCGCCTGTCAGGGGCTGGACCGGATCGCTATCGCTCGCCGGGTGCGAGAGGCCGTGGACCAGTTGGAAATTGCCCATTTGCTGGAACGCTCCCCGCATACCCTGTCCTGCGGCGAACAACAGCGGGTCGCGCTGGCCGGAGTGCTGGCCATGGGGCCGAAACTGCTGGCGCTGGATGAGCCATTCGCCTTTCTCGATGCGGCGGGCGCGGCGCAATTGCGCGAATTATTGCGCCGCCTGCATGACTCCGGCGTCACGATCATCGTCGCTGAACATCGCTTGGGTGAATTGACGGATCTCGCCAGCCGGATGCTGGTCTTGCATCGGGGCCGACTGGTTGCCGACGATTCCCCGGCCACGGTATTAGCCGGCGGTATCGCCGCCTGGGGTCTGGAACCGCCGGGATGGCTTCCGACAACGCCGCCGCTTCGGACGTTCACAACATTGGAACCGGTCATTGAATGGGATCGCGTCGTCTGCGAACGGGATGGTCGATTGGTGCTGAAGGGGGCCAGTCTGGTGAGCAGCGCCGGCGAGATCGTGGCGCTGTTGGGGGCAAATGGCGCCGGTAAAAGCACCTTGTTGCGCCATGGCAATGGCCTGTTGCGCGCCCGGCGCGGCGCAGTGCGGGTGATGGGGGAGCCGGTTGGACGGCGGCCCGTTGCAGAGTTGTCTGGCGAGGTGGGGTTAGTGATGCAGCAACCAGCGCACATGCTGTTCGCGCCAACTGTGCGCGCTGAACTGGCGGCGGGTCCGCACGCCCTGGGCCGCCACGATCCAGCCTGGTGTGAGCAACTGAGTGAGCGCTTTGGTCTGATGGCGCTGCTGGATCGGCCCCCGCATACCCTCAGCGCGGGCGAACAGCGGCGATTGGCGATTGCTGCGGTGCTGACCTCCCGGCCACGGGCATTGCTGCTGGATGAACCGACCGCTGGGCAGGATGCGACGGCTCGGGCGGCTTTGCGGGCGGTGCTGACCGAGTGCGCTGCCGATGGCGTGGCGATGGTCGTGGCGACGCATGATTCCCACTGGGCCGGGTTGCTCTGTCATCGTCGGGCGGTGCTGGTGGAAGGACGTATTCACGATTTTCTCGCCCCGGCAAGCGTTCACTTTCCATCCCTGCGGGGGAAGGAAATTTTGCTGAATAGTGAATTGGAGTGCGCTTCCTCCCCTGATGGGCGGGGATTGGGAGGAAGAGAGCGTTTTGATCCGCGTGCGCGCTTGACCGTTTACCTGCTTTATTGCGCTCTGGTCCTGCTAGCGATGCAACCGCTGGAGTTGTTGCCGCTGCTCGCAGCGCCGTTGCTGGGCATTGCGCTCAGGCGCTGCTGGACGGAGTGGCGACGGGTTCTGTGGCTCCTGTGGCCGACCCTGTTGCTGTTTGCGGTCATTGTCGGCGTGGGGAGCGGTCTGGAAGCGGCCGTCGGCGCGGTGCTGCGGCTGGCGGCGCTGGTCACCGCCAGTGTGTTGTTCTTTGCCCTGACCCCACCGGAGGAGCTAGGAGAATCGCTGCTGGCCAGCGGTCTATCGCCACAGGCCGCGTTCCTGCTGGAAGGAACCTTGCGTTTTGCGCCCACGATGGCGACGCTGGCTCGTGAGGTCCGGGAAGCGCAGGAAAGCCGGGGCATCCGGCTGGACGGGTTCTATCTGTTGCGCAATGGCGTTGCTCTATTGGGACCCCTGCTGGCCAGCGTGATGCGCTTTGCAGACGATCTGGCCGAGGCGCTAGAGGCGCGCGGGTTCGGCGGGCCGACGCGCACCCCGCTGACGGATTACCGGTTTCGGGCGCAGGATTGGGCGCTGGTTGGCGGGGCGCTGGCTACAACGGGAAGCATCATGGTAGTGCTATTAGCATTCTGAGGTCGTGTGCGGAACTACACGTTAAACCGGAAATGCATGACATCCCCTTCCTGAACCACATACTCCTTTCCTTCCAGCCGCCACTTGCCGACTTCGCGGGCGCCGGCTTCGCCATTAAAGGCGATATAGTCCGCGTAGGCGATCACTTCAGCGCGAATGAACCCGCGTTCAAAATCGGTATGAATCACCGCCGCCGCCTGGGGCGCCGTCGCGCCCACTCGCACCGTCCACGCCCGCACTTCCTTGGGGCCGGCGGTGAAATAGGTTTGCAGGCCCAGCAGGCGATAGGCGGCGTGAATCACCCGGTCCAGCCCCGGTTCGGACAGCCCGTAATCGGCCAGAAACTCAGCCTTGTCGGCATCATCCAGTTCCGCCAGTTCCGCTTCAATCGCCGCACAGACCGGCACGACTTCGGCGCCTTCCCGCGCTGCAATCTCCCGCACCTGATCCAGGAACGGATTATTCTCGAAACCGCCCTCGGCGACGTTGGCGACGTACAGCGCCGGCTTGCCGGTTAGCAGGAATAATTCCCGCAACAATTCGCGCTCGCCCGCCTCCAGCGCCAGCGCGCGCAACGGCGCCCCGGTATTCAGATGCGCCTGCGCCCGCTCCAGCAACGCCTTGCGCTCCAGGGCTTCCCTTCCGCCGGATTTCGCCGCTTTTTCCGCTCGTTGCAGCGCCTTCTCCACCGTCGCCAAATCCGCCAGCGCCAGTTCGGTGTTGATGGTTTCAATATCTTCGCCGGGATTCACCCGCCCGGAGACGTGAACGATGTCGTCGTCCTCGAAGCAGCGCACCACCTGGGCGATGGCGTCGGTTTCGCGGATATGGGCCAGAAATTGGTTGCCCAGCCCCTCGCCCTTGGACGCGCCCGCGACTAGACCGGCGATATCCACGAATTCGACCGTGGCCGGAATGATTTTCTGTGGCTTGACGATAGCCGCCAGCGCTTCCAATCGGGGGTCAGGCACCGGCACGACCCCGACATTGGGATCAATCGTGCAGAATGGATAATTCTCAGCCTGGATACCCGCTTTGGTGAGGGCGTTGAACAGGGTGGACTTGCCGACGTTCGGCAGGCCGACGATGCCGCATTGAATGCCCATAGGCAATTACTCGGAGGTTCAGTTGGCGGAAGGAGGCGTCGGGGATGGAACGCGCCGACTGTGCAGGGCTTGCGTGGCCCGTTCCCATTGACCGGTCAGCAAATGAGGTATTTCGCGCAGCGCATCAGCAATCGCCTGTTCCAGCAATTCCTGTTCAGAGCGTGGCGCGCGGCGCAAGACATGATCCAGCACATCGCTGCTGTCGCCGGGATGACCAATGCCCAGCCGCAGCCGGGCGAAATCGTTGCCGCCCAGATGAGCGATCAGATCGCGCAGGCCATTGTGGCCGCCGTGGCCGCCGCCCCGTTTCAAACGCACTGTGCCTGGCGGCAAGTCCAGATCGTCATGCACGACCAGGATGGCTGGCAAGGCCATCTTGTGAAACCGCGCCAGCGCCGCAACGGCCTGGCCGCTGCGGTTCATATAGGTCATCGGCTTGAGTAGCCACAGTTCCTGGCCGGTCAGCGCGATACGGCAAATCTCGCCGTGATATTTGGCGTCCGGGCGGAAATGGCCGCTGTGCTGGCGGGCGAGTTGGTCGATCAGCCAGAAGCCGGCGTTATGGCGAGTTTGGGCGTATTCAGAACCGGGATTGCCCAGCCCGACGATCAACTGCAACGCTGGCGCCGGTTCACGACCCTCTCCCTTGGAGGAAGAGGGGTCAGGAAGATTTACGGACAATGCAACGGTATCGGGTTAGGCCGCTGGCGACGCCGGCGCGCTGGCCGGAGATTCCTCACCGCCATGGGCGTGGTGGATGCTGACCACGATAGCGTCCTGCTCGGAACCGGCGGCAATGTGGGTTGCCAGTTCCACCCCATCAGGCAATTGCAGATCGGACAGGTGCAACGCATCGCCCAGGCCCAGATTAGTGAGATCGACTTCGATAAATTCCGGCAAATTCTTGGGCAAACAAGCGATTTCAATGTCAATCAAGGCGCGGCTGACCACACCGCCCTGTTGCTTGACGCCCCGCGAAACGCTCTCATTGGTGAAATGCAACGGCACATGAACCCGTAGCTTGCGGTCGGCGCTGGCCCGCAGGAAGTCGATATGCATGATGCTCGGCTTGAACGGGTGACGATGCATGTCACGCAATACAGCGCTCTCGATATTCTCACCGATCTTCAGGGTCAGCACATGCGAGTAGAACGCCTCGCCGGCCTTGTGCATCAGGTTTAAGACTTCCAATTGATTCAATACCAGCGACTGCGGGTCCTGGGCGCCCCCGTACAGGATGGCTGGCAGTTGGCCCGCATGGCGCAGGCGGCGGCTCGCACCTTTCCCCAGCGCGTTGCGCGGCTCGGCTTTCAATTCAAACTTGACACTCATGAGTACTTCTCCAAACGCTCAACATAAAAATGCGACGCGCCCGCGACCAGACGCGCCGCTCTCGGTATTCCCGCCATCAATCGGGCGGGGCGGCAAAATCAGAGAAACAGCGAACTGACCGACTCTTCCAGATGAATGCGGCGCATGGATTCGGCCAGCAGGCCCGCGACGCTGATCTGACGGATGTTCGGACAGGCGGCCGATTCAGGACGCAGGGGAATGGTGTCGGTCACGACCAGTTCATCCAGCACCGAATGGCGAATATTCTCCGCAGCGGCGCCGGACAGCACGGCATGGGTGCAATAAGCGCGCACCGACGCCGCGCCCCACTCTTTCAGCGCCTTCGCCGCCAGACAGAGCGTGCCGGCGGTGTCCACCATGTCGTCCACCACGATGCAATGCTGGCCTTCCACATCGCCGATCACATGCATGACCTGGGCTTGGTTGGGCGCGGGACGACGCTTGTCGATGATCGCCAGTTCGGAATCATCCAGCCGCTTGGCCAGGGCGCGGGCGCGCACTACGCCGCCGACGTCCGGCGACACCACCATCCGGTCGCCCAGGTTCTGGGCGCGAATGTCGCTCAACACGATCGGCGTGGCGTAGATGTTGTCCACGGGCAGATCGAAGAAGCCCTGAATCTGATCGGCGTGCAAATCGACGGTCAGCACCCGGTCGACGCCCACGCTGGTGATCATATTGGCGACCACCTTGGCGGAGATGGGCACTCGCGCTGAACGGGGACGGCGATCCTGCCGGGAATAGCCGAAATAGGGGATCACCGCCGTGACCCGCACCGCCGAGGAACGACGCAGCGCATCGGCCATCACCAACAACTCCATAATGTTGTCGTTGGTCGGCGCGCAGGTGGGTTGCACGATGAAGACATCCTTGCCGCGCACATTCTCCATCAACTCGACCATCACTTCGCCATCGCTGAACCGACTGACGACCGCCTGGCCGAGCGGCAACTGGAGATGACCGGCGATATCGCGGGCGAGTTGGGGATGGGCATTGCCCGTAAACACCATCATGCGGCCTTCATACACAACCCGTTCTCCCGCTGTCGGTCTGCTGTCAGTCAGTAGTAAAGATGGCTGGGCCGCCAGGATTCGAACCTGGGAATGCTGGAGTCAAAGTCCAGTGCCTTACCGCTTGGCTACGGCCCAAAAAATCGGAGGCGCTTAGGCGGATGCGCATTCAATCCGCGCCAGACGCTCTTGCAGTGGCGAGCGGTTGCAACCCCGCGCCATGAATCCCACCCAGCCCGTCGGCAACTGCGCCAATACACGCTGAGCGTGATCAGCGTCCGGGAAGGCGGCGAATACGCACGCGCCGGTGCCGGTGAGCCGCGCCGCGCCGTGCTGCGCCAACCAGGCGGCGGCGGCGGCGACTTCCGGGTAGCGGCGATAGACCACTGCTTCGCAATCATTGCCGCCAGCGCCTTTAACGAAGTCGGTTATTGTGCTGAGTGGGGAGTTCTTTGTCAATTCCGGGTCGTTGAACACCGCGCCGGTCGCGACGTGGCAAGCGGGTTTGAGCACCACGAACCAGGGTTCTTCCAGCGTGATCGGCGTCAATTGTTCGCCGACGCCTTCCGCCCAGGCGGCTTGCCCATGGACGAAGACGGGAACATCCGCGCCGAGTTGTAAGCCCAATTTCGCCAATTCCGCGAAACTCAATCCGGTTCGCCAAGCGTGATTCAAGGCAACCAGCGCCGTCGCAGCGTCGGAGCTGCCGCCGCCCAGTCCGCCGCCCATCGGGAGGTTTTTGATAATCTGGATTGTCGCGCCCTGATGAGTTCCTGCGACCTGTTGCAGTAAGCGTGCGGCGCGCACCGTTAGATCAGCATCCGGGGACACGCCGGCGATTTCTCCTTCCCGCTCGATGACGCCATCATCGCGTGGCGCAAACCATAACCAGTCGCTGTGATCGAGGAACTGAAACACCGTTTGCAGCAGGTGGTAGCCATCCGGGCGGCGACCGACGATGCGTAACATGAGGTTGAGTTTAGCCGGGGCGGGCCAGGCGGCGGACGTGATTACTTCCATTGTTGGATGACCAGTTTAATGCTCAAATCCGGACGCCGGGCGACGATGCGTTCGGGCAGGTCGAGATTGCGAAGGGTCGTCAGCGCGTAGGCGGGATATTCGATGACCCAGCCGTTCTGCTCCAACCGGGTCAGGCGACCGTTGGCGTCGGTTTGCAACGCGGGCGTTGAACCCGGTTCGGGCAATCCTCGCACCCAGTAGCGCAGGCCGTTCACCGGCAGGCGCACGCCGAGTGTCTGTTCCAGCAGGTCATCGGCGTCTGGAGCCGTCCAGTTTTGACCATCCTGAGTCTGCACCCGCACTGCCTGACCATCGCTTTCGACGATGACCCGGCCCTGACCCAGCGGACCAATTAGATCGATGCGATAGTCAGAACCCTGTTGCGCCCATTGGAAGTGAGCGTGCCAGCCGTCTTGACCACTGATGACGCCAATTCGACCGTCCGCCTGCCAGGTTGTGAGTTGCGTCAGGGCCGTTTGCCGGGCGGACCAGGCGGGTGCGGCTTCCAGGGAGGAGGTTGGGGGATCTGCGCAACCGGAGAGCAGCGCGAGGGCGAGCGCCAGCTCAGATAAAAACCAGATTGGCGTTGAAGTATTTTTGAAAATGACTGGTTTTATTTTAGTTGTAACCACGTTTGTACGTCCTGATCATAGCGTGGTGAGATACGCCAGTTTGCCAATATAGCAATCCTGTCCGAACTGTGAAAATTCCTCTGATTAAGGAGGAGGGGAATTTCCATGATTCAGGTAGGATTTCTATAGATTATTATTCCATTCGGGATCAATACCCCGCAGCTTGCTGTGCACCCATCGTCTTTTCATATCCGGCAGATTGTTGCAGGATCGTTCATTTGCAGCTTGTTAGGCGTCTGGCGCTTGCATCGCCTTCACCATCCGACCGAACCAGCGCAGTGGTTTAGTCAACTTCCAGGATGTGGATTTTCGCAGGTCTGCTAGATTGGCGCGCAAGGTTGAGATTTCATTGACGAACACAGCAGACTCGCCTTGTCGGCGCTCCAGTTCCACAGCTAACCGTTGCCGCTCGGTCTGATGCTCGATTAATTCAGCAGTGATTCGCTCATTATCAGACCGGCGCTGCGCTGAAAGCTCCTCTAATCGCTCTAGTTCTTTCTCCAGCCGTTTCATCTCGGTTTGCCACCCGGCCTGTTCATCTTTCAGTCGCCGCAGGACTTCAGGAAATGCACTGGCTGTAGTCTTGGCAAGACGTTGCTGCGGATATTCAATGGCCAGGATTCGTTGCAACATGTCCAGCAGTTCAGTACGGTTCAGCGTGTCCAGGCCGGATCCCTGTTCTGAATGGGGCGGATAGTAATAGTCCGAAGCCAGTGGTTGCCAATCCCCTGGAGATACCGTCCCGGCTAATGTCTGGAATGGCTCAATATACCGCTGCAGATAATCTTCAGGCGTCATCGCTAGCCTCCGCCCGGGAGCCACTCACGCTCTCTAGCAGACTCACAAACAAATCGTTGCACTCGGTCACCGGCGCATCCCAATCCAGTAGCCAAGCTTGGGGATAATCAGCCAGCCGTTCGCTAAACGCTCCCAGGCGGGGCGCTACGATAGGCAGACCCGTGACCAGAGCATAGCTGAGCGTATAGGAATAAGTCTCCGGGCATTGAGCGGGGAAAAAAATCAAATCCGGACGTTCCCGACCGATCAGCAATGGCAATTCGATATCGTTGTAGGGTCCAGAAAAAGATAGCGGTATCTCTGGCTCCTGCCGGACATCCCGATCAGCATGACCGATGACGCGAAAGAACAGCGGTAGGCTGCGCAACCGGGCGTCAATCGCGCAGGCTTCCAGCCGATATAAACCTTTGATCGGAGTTAGCCGGCCTAACACCAGAATCTTCAGTTCGCCGCAGGGTGGAGCGTGCGGTACGGGAACCGTCAGCGCCGGCTCCGGGTGTGGCAGCTTGATATAGTGGGCGTTGGGCGCATAGCGGCGCATCCGTGTTTCCATATCCTGCGACGCTACGATCACGCGGTCGGCGTCCGACAATAATTTACCTAGCAGTTCGCGCCAGGTCACAATGTCGAGTCCCCACAGGGCTGGACGCTCGGTCAAACAGGCGTTACATCCATCTACATCGGGTTCGCCGCAATAACGACCGTCCTTAAATGTCAAGGTGTATTGAGGGCAAATGGGGTAATAGTCGTGCAAGGTGAAGTCGTAGGGTAAACATAAATCCTGCGGTAGTTGCAGGATTTGTCGGTTCAACCCGATGACATGATGAATATGGAGACGCGCAATTTCCAAGGACCTAATAAAATCAAGCAGCTTCGGATAATCGTAAGGTACAGAAAAATAGACGATGAACTCCTCACCATTGCGCGCCCATTCGACACTCACGCCATGGGGTCCTGTTGGCCGCAAGATCATTATTTCGAAAATCGGCTCCAGAATCCTCGCTAGATCGCACACATGCTTTTCCGTACCTCCACCCCAAGTATGAGTAATGAATAATATTCGTGGACGGGGAGAACGAATCAGTCGAAATCTATCAATGCGGCGCCGCAAGACCCGGGCTGGGTCTCGGGCGCAGTACTCGCCAATTAAGCTCAAGTAGTGAGGGTAGCGCTCCAATATTCTTTGCTCGGCCTCAACACATAACGCCTTGGTCTCCTCACCAAAAGATACCCCACCCTGGTGATAGACGAACACATCGGCGCACAATAAATGTTTAAATCCGACCTCCGTAGCCCGCAGGCAGAACTCATTTTCCTCGCCATACCCTCTTTTGAAAATCAGGGCGTCAAAATAGCCAACCTCTTCCAGGCAATCTCGTCGGATGTACATGCAAAAACCGACAGCGGTAGGCATTTCAACCGCCAAACCGGTATTGACCTCAGCCAATAAGCGATCCAGAGTGGCCAATGGCCAGTCTTCGGGCAACGGATTATCCTGGTTGAAGCAGGGATAGCTGCAAATCGTGGCGTTGTTAGAGAAGGGCGTCACGGAACCGATCATCGCATCGCTGTCGGCGCAACGGCGCAACCGATCCAGCCAATCGCCATGCACCTCCGTATCGCTGTTGAGCAGCACCACATCCCGGTCGGAGTGCAGAATCATGCCGCGATTGACAGTGTTGACAAAACCGGTGTTGACCGGATTCTTCAGCAGGGTGATGGCGCCGGTTTCAGCCAGTGTGGATAGCCAGGCAGATAATTCCGGCTCTGGACTGCAATCATCGATGACTACGATTTCACAGGCGGAGCGTTGCGGAAACGCCAGAACGCTCTCCAGGCAACGCCGGGTCTCAGCCAAACCCCGATAGACTGGAATGATCACGTCTACTACAGATGTGCTGTTTGTAGAAGACTCAATGTCAGTAGTCACAGCGCTCACTCTTGAACTGATTGCAAACTTTTAACTTTTATCAGCGTTGCCCGGACCTGTTTTCATCAAGGCTGATCCGCTTGAGATAACCCTTGGGATTCCAGGTGATAAGAAAGGACTCTCGATCCCTGTCAATTTTAAAGTCTTTATTTTCTTTTATAAACTCTTCAATCGCCTCATAAGGGCCTGGATTCGGTCCTACCGATAATCCATGATGACAAATGCTATCTTCAATGATGAAATAATCACCGGGTTTCAAAAAAACTGAATAGGTGCGTAAGATATTCAATGTGTTTTGATAGGTGTGAGAACTGTCTTCAATAATCAATACTTTATCATTGGCGGAAATTAATTTTGCCACATCTGCAAAACATTGGCAGGCGTCTCCCTCAATGAAATTGATTTTGCAATGATTTTTTACATGATCGGGTATGCCTTGATGTGAGATATCGATACCGATAATTTTTCCCTTGCCTAGAAGTTCGCAGATATGCGCTAAAGATAATGTGCTTCCACCACTCGCATTGCCTATTTCAATGATGACATCAGGCCGAATTTCGTATATCAATTCTTGGTAGACCCAATGATCCAGTGGATTTTTTAACGCCTTCACGCCCCAATAGGTGGTCTGATTCATAATTCGATCCTGCATGATCGCTAGCGCTTCCCTTAGCGGCATGTCCAGATTTTCTTCCATATATTTAGTCATTACTGCTCTCTTTTAGCAGGTCCGCTGCCAGTATACGCCAGCCCAGTCAATTTCATGGATCTCATCCACGATGCCATGTTTGCGGCGGAAGTCCTCGACCGCAGCGCAGCAACCGGGCACCACTTTGTAGTCATCAATAATGACATAGCCACCTACTGAAAGCTTCGGGAAGAGATTCGTCAATGCATCCCAGGTCGATTCGTACATATCGCCGTCGAGGCGTAGCACGGCAAACAAGTCTGTTGGAATCTCAGGAAGCGTGTCTCGAAACCAGCCCTTGATAAAGATGACCTGTTCATCCAATAGTTCGTACCGTTTGAAGTTCATCTTGACTTCCTCCAAGGGAACGGCCAGATAGGCGTTCTCATGGTGAGAGTCATCGGCATCTTGCGGAAATTGCCGGGGATTCGGCGCCGGTAGCCCTTCGAACGAATCCGCGACGAACACTCGCCGGTTCGTCACCTCATGCGCTTTTAAAATCGCCCGCATGAAAATAGCCGCGCCGCCGCGCCAAACGCCGGTTTCAATCAAATCACCCGGAACACCCTCAGCAATCACGCGCTCCACACAATATTGCAGGTTATCAAGGCGCTTCATCCCGATCATCGTATGGGCGATCAAGGGCCAATCCTGACCATTCTCACGAAGTTTCCTGATATAGGATGGCGGTTGCCAGGGACTGATGTTTGGATCCTCGTAGATGCTGTTTGTGAGCACCTTCTTCATCAGATCGAGGTAGAGCATGGTAGTTGTATGCACAGTGAAATCCTGGACTTGCTGGAAACCGCAAGGAAGCGGGGAGCGGGATGTATCAATCAGCTTTTGTGGTTTCGATTAATTCAATTTCCAGCATCGGAATGCCGATCAGTCCGTAGCCCTGACGCACACTGCTGGCGTGGGATTTGAAAACCAGCACATCGCTGCACCAGCAATGGGTGATATGTTCCTGTTGCATGCCCGAAGCAGCAGCGATATCCACTGCATAATCGCCAACGGGCAATACCGGCATGCGGAAGGTAAACCGTGCAGTCAATTCCTGGCCGGTAATCACTGGCCGGGGATTAGTAGAATAGGTCAGGTAAGTATTATCGCCGAATAAATGCTGACCCAGCCGATCTTTGACCAGGAATCCAATAATTGGACTTACGAGATCCGTCAAGGCTCGCGCCCGCACGATCAGAGTCACAATCTCGCCGCCCACGACCCACTGCAAGACGCCGCCTTGCCGATCTTCAAAGCACGCTTCCACGATCTGGATAGCCCCCGTCCCGTAAATTTCCACTTCGGGTCGAAAAGCGAACAATTCTATATCATTGCGAAAACGGGTCTGATTCAAAAACGCCAGTCGTTGATCCACTACATCGGTTGCGCAGCGATCACTGGCGGACGCCGACTGATCCACCAAACAGGGCTGTTGTGTCCGTTCGATCTCGGGGGCCTGGGTTTGGAATAGCTTCGCCAGATAATGCTCGCACACTTCCTTAGCTGATCCGGTTTCGCGTAATTCCCCCTGCTCCAGCCATAACACCCGGTCGCATAGATTAATGACCGCTGCGGTGTCGTGGCTGACGAAGAAGAGCGTGCCATGCTCCTGGAACTTGCGGAGGAAGCGCATACACTTCTGGACGAAGAACACATCTCCGACAGCCAGAGCTTCGTCGATCACCAGGATGTCAGCGCGAACATGGGCAGCAACCGCGAAGGCCAGTCGCACCGCCATGCCGCTGGAGTAGGTCTTGACCGGCTGATCGATGAATTCGCCGATGTCAGCAAATTCCAGAATTTCCGGCAGATAGTGCTCGATTTCCCCATCATTGAGGCCGAGAATGGCGGCGTTCAGATAGACGTTTTCTCGGCCAGTGAATTCGGGATTGAAACCGGCGCCCAGTTCCAGTAGCGCTGCTACCCGGCCACGCACCGCTACGGCGCCAGTGGTCGGGGTCAAGGTGCCGCATAACAACTTAAGCAGGGTGGACTTGCCAGAACCGTTACGCCCGATTACCCCGACCGTCTCACCGCGCTGTATTTTGAAAGAGATATTATGCAGAGCCCAGAATTCGCGGTAATAACGACGGCGCCCACGCCATAGCATCTGTTTCAACCGATCCTGCGGCCGGTCGTAGATGTGATAGCACTTGCCGGCGCCCTCGACCTCAATCACGGGATCGGGCCTGTCCGGCGCTTCGAGCGCCCAGTCAGAGAACATCAGCGAAGCCCTTGCGGGTGCGGGCAAACCACCAGACGCCCAGCAGAGCGGTTAGCACCCCTGTGGACAGACTGAGCAGGTAAGGTGTCCAGGCCGGCCACTGGCCAAATAGAATAATTCCGCGGGTCTGTTCGATAGCCAGCGCCAACGGATTGATCTGCAACCAGGGACGCATCGCCTCCGGCAGCGCCGCCACGGGATAGAAGACCGGACTGAGAAACATCATCAGTTGCACCAGAGGGACAATCAACTGCTGAATATCGCGGATATAGACGCCCAGCGATGCCAGAAATCCGCTGATTCCCAGCACGAACAACGCCAACGGCAGAACCATTGCCGGCAATAGTAACGCCGTCCAACTCAGGCCCGAACCCAGGGACGCTTGCAGCAGCAGGATGACCAGCAAGGTGGCGGTCAGCGTCAGCAGGGCGGAGGCCACCATCACCGCCGGCAGCATCTCCAGCGGAAAGACCACGCTCTTGACATAGTTTGGGTGCGCTAAAATCAGTCCGGGCGCCCGGCTCAGACATTCCGCCAGAAAATTGTAAAGCGCCATGCCCACAAACAAGATCAATGCCAAATCGCCCAGGGAAGCGTCGCCCCGCCCCGCCCAACGCATCTGAAAGATCACGCCAAAGAAGAAGGTAAACACCAGCAGCGATAGCAAAGGCAGTAGCAACGACCACAGCAACCCCAGATAGGAACCCCGGTAGCGTTCGGCAAAATCGCGCCGCAGCAGTTTAAGAAACAGTTGGCGTTGTAACCAGCATGAGTGAAAAACCCGGTACAGCACCCAGTCCCGGCCAGCGCCTGCGGGTGTTATCGAATCGGACACGGACATGGCTTCATCCAGGTATTAGGCTTGGGCATTTCATCGGGCAGGTAGCGGTGGAACCTGCAAGGGCGCGGGCGGCAAGCCCTGGACATGGCGCTCCCACATCAACTCATAGGCTCGCTCCAGATGACAGGCGAAGCGCTCGGTGTCAAACAGCGGCATCCGCAGGCGCTGGTCGGCAAGCTTCACCCGTAGCGCCGCCAAATCCGCCGGTTGCGTCGCCAGTCGGACTGCCAGCGCTTCATATTCTTCCAGGGAATGCGTAATCAGTTCTAGCAAGCCCACACCCTGCAACAAGCTGGCGGCCACCCGCGCCGGAAACCCTTCGCCGATACAGGTCAGTACGGGTAAGCCGGCCCACAAGGCGTCGCTGGCGGTGGTGTGGGCATTGTAGATGCGGGTGTCGAGGAACAAATCGGCAAGACGGTGGCGCTCCAGATGTTGGGCCTTGGGTAAGCGTTCGGCGAAAATCAAGCGTTCGCCGGCGATGCCGCGCATTGCCGCTTCCGCCCGCAGGCGTTCCGGCGCCTCTTCGCTGTGCGTGTACAACCATAGCACCGAACCTGGCGCCCGCTCCAGAATACGCATCCAGACCGCAAACATAACCGGTTCGAGTTTCTGGATTTGATTGAAGTTGCAGAATACGAAACCCTGATCGGGCAAGCCATGATCAACCCGGCGGACGCCAGTTTCGGCGATATCCTGCCAACGGTCATTGACTTGATAACACTCGGGCAAATAGGCCGGTTGCTCAGTGCAGAGCGTCGCCTGGTCGGGCGGCAGCACCACCGGATCAGCCAGCAGATAATCCATGTAACTTGCACCGCTGCTGCCCGGAAAGCCAAGCCAGTTAACTTGAATGGGCGCAGGCCGCAAGGCGAAAATTTCCGGTCGGGCAAAGTGAGTGTAGGCCATCAGGTCTACGAGAATTTGAACCTCATCGGCCTGAATGCGCTGTGCGGCGGCGGCGTTATCCATGCTGGACAGATCTACAAATCGGTCGCTGTCATCCTGGATCTGTCGGTAATAGGCGCTGCCGTCATCGCCAAGCAGAGCATAGGTGTAAACCTCGAAGCGGCGACGATCATGACAGCGGAACAGGGTGCGCATCAGATGCGCCGTCGGATGCTCGCGAAAATCCGCTGAGACGTAGCCGATTTTCAGGGGCGCCGGTTCTTGAACAACGGTCGTTGCTGGTTTCATTCCACCGGTTACAGACCGTTCGGCCATCGTTCCTGTGATCCATTCCGCTTCGCGGCGGGCGATGGCCAGCCGCAATGCTGAAGATAGCGGCAGGAACAGCGCTCGAAAGGGCAACAGCGGCGAGCGTTCGCCACGGGCTAGACTGTCCTCGATCAATTTTTGCACAACGGCAACCCGGTTGTCGTAATCGCGCCAATCACCGTGTTCGAGCCGGCGGAATTCGAAATTGACCTGGATCAGTTCAGGAGTGACCGGGGGCGGCAGGGAGTCCGCCGGGCGGAACTGGAACGGGCCATCATGGTAGCTGGCCCGGAAAGAGCGCATGTCCAGTCGGTCGGCGGTGGCGAAGGCCATGCGCGCCTCGGCGGATCGCGCTAAAACCGCCAGCGCTTCACCGCGCTTGGCGTGAAACTGCCAATCTTTCTGAGCGGACGGAGGCAGTGACTCCAGTACGGCCAGCGCGTCCCGGAATCGGCTGTTAGCATTGAATGCTGCTGCTATTGCCAGCCGCCCCGCTACCTGATCCGGATCGACCATCGCCAGTAGCCGTTCCGCTGCCGCCAGCGCCGAACGGTAGCGTTCCTGAACCAACAAGACGGCAATCCGACCCCGCAATAATTCCGGGTGATCAGGATGCCAGGCCAGCCCCTGATCGATCCAGGTCAACGCTTGGGCTGCCCGGTTTTGTCGCAACAGCGTTTCGGCAGCGGTCAACAGGATGCTGGCTACTGACTGTCCGGACGTGTGCAGCGCATGGATCGCAGCCAATGCTTCCGGGTAATGACCCAATTGCAGCAGCGCCAGGATGCGGTTCAGCAATGCCTTGGCATGGTTAGGCTGCCGGGCCAGCAACCGGTCGAGCGCCTCCAGCGCTTCATTGGGCTGCTCCAGATCCAGCAGGGCAGCCGCCCGGTTCAGCAACGCCGCCGGAGATTCGGGGTGCTTTGCCAACACGGCGTCAATATCCGCCAACGCCTCGGCGGGTCGTTGCATCGCCCGCAGCACAGCCGCCCGGTTGATCAACGCCGTAGCATGTTCCGGGCGCAGCGCCAGAGTTCGGTCGAACGCCGCCAATGCTTCTTGGTGACGACCGAGACTGAACAGCGCCGAACCACGGGTCGAATGTGTGACAGGCTGGTTTTCATCCATTGCCAGCGCTGCGTCGACCGCTGCCAGCGCTTCAGCGAATCGTTCTAGCCGCAGCAGCGCTATACCCTGGTTCAGCAGGGCGGCCAGGCGGTTTCCGCCTTCCAGGTTCTGAACTTGTTGAGCCAGTTGTGCGGCTTGGGCATAACTGCCGGTTTCGAGCAATCCCGCCGAAGCCAGCAACAGCGCAGCAGGATTGCGTGGCTCCAAACGCAGGGCGTATTCCAGCGACCGCAGACTATCGCCAAATTGCTCCAGTTCGTATTGCAATTCGGCGAGTTGCAGCCAGTAGCGGGCTTGATGAGGGGCTAGTTGGCAAATTTGCGCGTATAAGTCCCTGGCTTTTTCGGGGCGCCCGTCGGCGGCCAGCCGGTCGGCGCGCTTCAGCAACGCTGCAATCATCGGGTCTATCGCGCCGTCAGCGTGTTGCTAGCGGAAGGTTTCGTGATACCACTGGCCGTCGAGCAGCACCCAAGGATCTTCAATGGTTTGCCGCGTCCAACCGATAGTGCCAATCATTACTTCCGCGCTAATCCGGGTTATGCCCTTGCCATCTTCGATCCGCACCTCCTCGACCTTGGCTTTGCGGATGGGCAATCCTTGCAACGACATGGCGTTTTCCAGCTTCAGCCAACCACCGGGCTGGGCCGCTGACTCCAGATCATAGAGCGTCCTGACATCACGCGCCTGCCGGGCCGCCCAATAGCGTTCGACCCGTTCCGTCAGGGCCTGGAGTTGTTCCGGGGCCGCATCCTGAGCAGTAGCAGGCGTCGTAGTCGCAGGTTGTTCCGGAGTCGCCGCAGTCTGACTGGCGGCAGGCAGCGCAGTCTTGGGTTCCTCAGCATGGACGGCCCAGGACAGGCTGACGATGACTACCGCTAACAGGCCAATACGTTTTGAATTAAGCATGAGATTTCTCGTCCTCAAGGTGTAGTCTCGGGAACAGCGCTCTTCAGTTCCGGCATCTCGACGCTGACGCCTACCTCTTTAGCCAATTTCCAGGCATATTCTTCCCGCGCCTTGGCCTGCGCTTCCTGCAGCATCCGCTCAAGCACGCTGTCGCGGACATTGGCGTATGGAGCAATCATGGCGTCCCGTTTGTCCTGCAGCAGGATAATTTCATAGCCTACCGGCGATTCCAGCACCTCGGAAAACTGACCGACCGCCAGGCCCTCGACCGCTTTTTTCAGCCAGGAATCTTTTTCCGGCTGCAGGAAACCCAGATCGCCCTGAGCGACTTTACCCTGGGGATTTTCGGTCAGCGCTTCAGCCAGCGTGGCGAACGATTCGCCCGCCCGAAGGCGCTTGAGCGTATCTTCGGCCCGGGCTTTAACTGCGGTCTTGGCCGTCTCGTCGGCATTATTCGGCGTTCGGAACTGAATCTGGCTGATCCGCACCATGGCGGGAATACCGAACAGCTCCGCATGTTGCTGGTAGTGCTTATATAATTCCTCCTCAGACGGCATCGCACTGGGCGCCGGGAAATGCTGCTTCGTCAGTTGTTGATAAGCTTTCAGGTAATCCCGATCGTTTGGAGCGCGATCCTTCGGCAGCAAGCCTTCCCGGAGCATGGCTTCCTCCATCAGGCGATCCAGGATCATTTCGCGCAGGATTTCCGTTTTCCCCGGAACCGTCCTGGCCTTCAAAACCAGCCGGGTATCCTTCGTGACGTATCGCATGAACTGATCGACGGTGATTTTTTTGCCGGCGACCTGCGCCATCACCACTTCTGGCACTACAACAGCAGGCGTTTCCTGAACCACAGCGCCTTGATCGGGTACAGTAGCGGACGGGGTTGGAGACGCGGCGGTCGTTGGCTGCGGCTTCGCAGGCGCATCGGCCGCCCAGGCTTGCCGGTACGTCGCCACCATTGTTGGGGTGGCAATAACTGCTGCCAAAGCGGCAGCTATTGTAATTCTGGTTATCATCATCTTTCCTCTGAAGTTCGCCAGTCGGCCGCATCCTGGCTGGAGCGGTGCGGTTCGCATCAGCCCGGTTGAGTGTTGTCCGGTGGATTGACCGACAACTGGCCGAAAATATCCCATAAAGGTCCATAAATTACCTGGGATTCCAGTGGTCCCTGATTGGCGACTACCGCATCGAGCCAACCGTCGCCGTCCACATCAGCCAATTCTACCCGGTTCGGCCAGTTGGCAATTGAGAGTAGCCTGTTTTCGAACTTGCCCGGTTTCTCTTTGTATTCCCGATACAGGACCAGTGCACGGGATCCTCCCGCTAACAGGTAACGTCCCCCCCGGTCCTGGCCAACCGCCAGAGTATGCACGCCGACCCGACCCGGATAAGTGATTGCTTGACCCTCGGTAAAATGACCCTGACCATCGTTCAACAGCACGGCGATGCGCTCCTGCGTCGACATTGGCGTTAGCAAATCGATCTTGCCATCCTGATTCAAATCCAGCGGTATCACATGACGCGGCCAGCCTTCCTTGAAAGAAGCCAGTTCGCGTAAGCGGGGCGGCTGTTCGGCGCCGGCATACTCTATTGCCCAGACTTTGCTGTTTCGGAACGTGGGGAAAACCAGTTCAGGAAGGCCATCGCCGGTTAAATCCGCCTGCCGCGCTGGACGAGGTTCCTGGTCTGTCGGGATGTCGATAGTGGTCTTGACCTCGCCTTTTTCCGGGTCGAAATCGCGCAACAGCGTCAACCGGGCGCCTGTGTAGGGAACAACCGCCAGGCTGAGTTGTCCCCAGCCGGGCCAGACAAATGGCGTGCTGCCTAGAGGATGAGGCTGGCTGTAATCCGATACCCGCTTCAGATAGCCGTCGGGCTGCGCCGCCACCACCCGTAGCTGACCCTTGCCTTCGGCGTTGATCAGGTAGCGTTTGGGAACGCCGGGCAGGGCGATAGTGTCGTTGGGATGAAAGCCGGCGATATCCTGCTCTTCAGTAGCGTCGAAGCGGCGCGGCTCGACTTGGCGGAACACCCGGATGATATTGCCGCCGTGCGAGGTGAAGGCCAGGTCGGTCCGTCCATCGCCGGTCAAATCGTCCACCAAGACGTGGAATGCGCCTTCAGTAACCAGGAAGCGCGTATAGCGGCCTTTCGGATCGTTCCAGACCGGGTGCTTCTCCGTTGGCGCGCTGGGCATCCTGGACTCAGTGGTTGGGGTCTGCTCAGGTTTCGGCGTCGCCAACCCCGCCTGCGCTTCCGCCAGCATCCAACTCAACCCTACGGTCAAGGCCAGCAGGAATTGTCTTTGCGTCGTCATCGCGTATTCACCGCACTCAAAATAAAAACGGCGCACTGAATGTACGCCGTTTTAAGCCGCTGGCGCCCCCAGAATCTGGGAATGCCAGCGTGGTTATTACCGTCAAAAATTACTTGACGCCGCGCTCATGCGCCAATTCGGTCTGCGTCTGCTCGCCGATAGCGCCATTGACGCCGATCAAGCTGAAGGCCACGCCTGCACGCGATCCGTAGCCATTCACCGAAGATTTTTCATCGTAATCAGCAACGGTGAACTCCACAAAGCCGGTGTCCGCCAGACCATCATTGATAACGCCGGTGTAAAGCCCACCCACCTTGGCGTCGCTAGCGACCTGCACCACGTTCAGCTCATGCGGAATGCTGGTTCTGGCTGAAATAGCCCGCTCGTCCGCATCGAAAACCAGGACGGTCTGGCTGGTGCGAAGCGCGCTGTTGTCCGGGAACCACAGCACAAAATCGGTAGAACCGGCCGGGGAGGACGATTGCACATAGTAGCGCAGGCTGAAGCTCGATCCTTGGCCAGGGCTACTGGCGAGCAACATTCCAGCCGTAACCGGATTGACATTCGACAAGAAGGCGGCGCCTTGGTGCTTGACTTCGTCACGCTTCGCACTGTCCACATCGTCGATCATTGGCAGCACCGGGATATACGCCTGGGTGGCCCAGTTACCCTTGATCTGGAAAGCGGAGCCATACAGGATCATGCCGCTTGCCTTGGTCGCGCTGGCGCTAGCGTCAGTGATCACCATATAACCCGGCACATTCAGCGCACTGGGCAGCTTTTTGTCTTCAACAATCGAGCCGAAATCGATGCCAACCCAGTCATCGCAGGTCACAGGAATCGTGTCATTCACGATTTCGACGCTGTTCTTGTCGAAGAAATACCAGTGAATTTTACCTGCGCAGCTCTTCTCATCCTTGGGCCCCGTCAAGGTCGCAAACTGGCCAACATTTACATTGACAGGGCTGGCGGAAACCAAACTGATCATGGTGTTGAGCCGGCCAGCGCCACTGGTCGCCACATACGGAATCAACAACGCATCGCCAGGCTCACCCTGAATAACCGCTTGGGCAGCGCCGGAAGCGCCGAGGGCTGCCGCGACCGCCGCCGCCACACTAACTTTCTTGAAATTCGCCAACATGTTGTAACTCCTATAGGTTGCTTCGCACGAGCGCTTTAGTAGGAACATAAAGCTTTGACTACCACTCGAAAGATTACAAGGGATTCTGGCTGGTGTCAACTGAACAACATAATTTTGTTGTTTGCGCAACAGCTTTATCCTTACAACAAAAAATCCAGTTGAGGTATTTATATATAGAATAACCACGAAATGCAAGAATTCTATTTGTTTCATTCAAGTTGGATCTGACAAGGCTGTTGTTAAAAAACAACAGCCTTGTCAGATCCAGTTCAGGATGCTGGCAGCAACGGCTCGATGGCTTGCATCTTGCGCCGGATCTCATCGGTCACCTGGCTGGCCTCCTGGCTGTTCTGCACGACCCGTGGGGTAATCAATACGATCAGTTCGGTGCGGTCTTCCCTCTGCGAGGTCTGACCGAACAGCGCGCCCAGCACCGGAATCTTGTACAACACCGGAATGCCCGACTGATCATCAGCGCCGCTTTCGCGGATCAGGCCGCCCAGCACCAAAGTCTGGCCGTCCTTGACCACGACCTTGCTGGTCACACTGCGTTCAAGGAAATCACGCGCTGAGATGGCGCCAGAGCTGGAGGCGCCAACTTCCACAAGATTGCCTGGCTCGCTCACTTGCTGTTTGATTTCCATGTTCACCATGCCGCCGGCGTTGATCCGTGGCAATACTTCCAGCAGCACGCCGGTATCTTTATAAGTGACTCCGCCCGAGGTGGTTACGTTGTTCACCGTGGACGTGCCTTGGGGAATCGGCGTTGAATTGCCCACTCGAATCGCCGCCTGCTGATTGTCCAACACCATTACCTGGGGAGAAGAGAGCACCTTGACCTTGGAATCGGCGGCCAGGGCCTTGAGCAGCGCCTTGACAATTCCGCCGCCGTCGGTGATGGCGTAGGAAAATTGGTTGGCGGCGACGCCCTTCAGCGCATCGGTTAACGTCAAGTTGTTGGAGAGTCCCAGCGAGCCATTTCCCTGGTAACCGTCGCCGATGTTGTTGTTGAAAAACCATTGCACTCCATACTTTAACTGGCCGGTCAGGCTGACTTCAACGAAGGTGGCCTCGATCAGCACCTGTCGGGGACTGATGTCCATTTTTTCCAGGGTGTTGACGATCCGCTCGTAGTTCTGACTGGTGGCCCAGATCAGCAATGCATTGTTTTCCGGATCGGCGACAATGCGCACCTCTTCCATGCCCGCGCTGGGGCCGCCGGAACCCATGCCGCCGATGCCGGCGCCTCCCCCGGGACGGCTGGCGGATGATGTGGGGCCGCCGCCTGTCGCTTTACCCAGTCCGCTTGAGCCGCTGCTGAGTCCGCTTGAACCACTCGACAATGAACTGGCGCTGCCGCTACCCAGGCTCGAACTGGCGCTGCTCCCGCCCGTGGTTTTCGCGCCGCTGGACAGCTGTGCTGGTTTCAGGCCCGGCGCCAGTTCGCCACTGCTGCTGCCGCCGCCGCCACTGAGATTGAACAGACCGTTGAGCAGTTCAGCGATGTACTCCGCCCGGCTGTTCTGTACATGGTAGACATACAGCCGCTCGCCGCCGATCCCATCCAGTCGCTCGATCCAGATGGCGACTTCCTTGAGATACTCCTTTTGTGGAGTGATCACCAGCACCGCGTTTAACTTGTTCAACGGCACCAGCCGGACCAGGCCAGCAATCGGCGTCCCGGACCCTTCGCCCAGCAGTTGGTTGAGCTCGGCGGCAACCGCCTGACTGTCTATACTGCGCAGCCGGAACATGCCGATGGACATCCCCCTGAGCCAGTTGACATCAAAGGTATCGATGGTGTCCTGAACGCTGTTCAGCTCTTGTGGAGTGCCGGCCAGCATCAGCAGATTGCGGGAGGCGTCGGCGCGCAGAATAGCTCCGTCTGGCAACAGTGGAGCGATGATGGTCTGCATCTCAAGGGCGCTGACATAGTTCAGCGGCACGATGCGCACGCCATAGCCTACCCGGCTTCCCCTCAGGCGCGGCGTCAGATTGCTCTGCTGCAAGGCCCCGGCTGCCGGGATAATTCGGTAAACCCCACCCTCCCGCACCAGCACGGCGTTGCTCGCCCGCAATAGCGTTTCCAGGGTGGGCAATAATTGATCTTGAGTGAGGGGCCGGCTGGTCTGCACCGTCACCTCGCCCTGCACCTGGGGATCGATGACATAGTTCTGCTTGAGGGTCTCGAAAATCACCTTCACTACATCGCGGATGCTGGCGCCCTCGAAATTAAGTGTGACGCCGCTGCCATCAGGCGCGGCGCCGGGCTTTTTGGGCAATGGTTTTTGCGCTTCACGCGAGTCGATAAAACTGCCGGTGCCTGGGAAGATAGCCGATGCTGTGGCAGACTGGGGGGGTCTTTCAGCCGGGCCGGGCCGGGCCGTCAACTGGAACGGGGCGTTTGCCCGTGCAGCAACAGTGGTCATCGGTTGCAAATTTTCTTCGGCGGGCGCTTCCTCCTCGGGAACGGTTGCGCAAGCGCCTAGCAAGAAGGCCAGGCATCCCCCTGTCGTCAATGATCGGAGCCACATTTTGTTCAATGGACTTTACTCACTATAAATCTCTAAATTCTTATTCAAGGCTGTGGCGCCGACTGAACAGATGGCGGCGTTAGTTGATCGGATGGTGGCGCCGGTTGAGCAAATGGCGGCACCGCTCCAGCCCTCCGTGGAGCAGCCGGGGGGGGCCGAGCAGGGCGGGGCGGCGATGGCGGACGAATCAGCGCCAGTTCCCGAACCGCATCTCCTTTGCGCAGCACCACTTTGCCCGCTTGCACGGTTTCCAATCGCCAGCCATCGACGGTTTCACCCTGGGGGACGCGCAATACCTTGGCGTTGGGCTCTTCCGGGCGCAACAGGGCGGCGGCGGCATTTGAAAGCAGCACGACGCCGATCAGATTTAAGGGCCGATCCGGATCGGGCAGCGGCGCCGGCGGCGTAGCCAGTTCATCTTTTTCTGGACGGCGGGCGTCAATAAAGACCGGACGCTCGACAATTTCGGCATAACGCCGCAAGGGAAATGGCTTGAATGGCTGCAATGGTGGAATCACGACCGGGTCCGGCGTTTGCGCAACGGCGGGCGCCGGCAACCGTGGCGGATGCCGCCACTCCAGAGCCAGCGTTCCTGACGCCGCCAGCGCCACCGTCAGCCAGAACAGCGGTTGCCACCACCGGGCGAACATTTAGCCGTCCTCCTTGCGCAAATAACCCGACACCTCGAACTGACCATTCAACTGGATGCGAGTGTACGGAGCAACACTGCCATCAGGCAGGCGCGGCCGGAACTGACGTGCGGTCACTTCAAGGTTATCCACAAAAAGCAGCGGCACTTGTGACTCCAGGCTATGGAGCATCTTTTGCAAAGAGTCAACATTTCCCTGTAGAGCGATGCTGACCGCCACCCGCACGACGCCGCCTTCCTCAACCGCCGGCAACGCCTGAACGCTCAACAGACTACCACCCGACCCTTCCACCAGGCTCTTGACGCGCTGTTGCAGATCAGCCGCAGCCAGAGTAGGGGGGGCCGGCGGGAGGAAGTAGGCGGCGGTGCGCTGGTCGTCGCGAATGCTCTGGATCGCTTTCTCCAATTCCGGACGGGCTGTCGCCAACCGTTGCAGATTGTGCAGCCGATCCTGCAACCGCTCGGCGTTAGTCTGGTAAAGACGATATTGGCCTATCCATACCCGATCCACCAGCATGTAAAACAGACCCATCATCAACGCCAACAGCAACAGAGCCGCCAGACGATGCATCTGAGAGGGAGAAGATACCGAGTTCATTAAGGTTCCATAGCGACGCGGGCGCCGAGCACGAAGCGCTCCTTGCCGGTGCGGCGGTCGTTGGTGATCGGGGAAGCAAACGCCGCTCCGTTCAGTAACTTCGACTCCTCGATCACGCTCACCAGCGCCGAGGCGCTCGATGACTGACCAATCAGTTGCAGGGTATCGCCTTTGATTTGCAAACGCTCCAGCCAGGTATTGTCTGGCAGAATGGCCGTCAATTCACGCAGTAGCTCGATGATCGGCATCCGGTCCTGCTTCTTCTGCAATAGAAACCGGGAAGACTCCACCGCTTTTTCCAGTTGCTCCCGCAAGGTCAGCACCTGCCCGGATTCTTGCTGCAAAATGTTGACCTGTTTCTGCAGGCCGATGACCAGGGTTCGATACTGCCACAACGGCAACAGCGTCGCGGCCAGCGCCAGACTCAGACTGATGACGATCAACATGCTTTGCAAACGCCGGGGCCAAACGCCTCGCTGGGGCCGCTTCTCAGCCGGCAACAGATTGATGCCGGGTCGCCCCCCCGTCACTTCGACTCCGTCCGGGGCCACACCCAACGCCGCCAGCGTTTCCAATATCGCATCGACTTCAGTGCGCGGCAAGGCGGACAGATCGACCCGAATCCGGCGCTGTTCCGGGTAGCGCTCCAGAATCAGCGCGTCGTAATACAGTTGACTGGCGCTGAACGGGGTCAATCGATCCATCTCGTAACCTAACACTTGGCGCAGGTTAGCCGCCGCCGCCATAGGCAACATCACGCTCCGCGCCAGCGCGCGATCCGCCGGCATCTGCAAGATGATGGCGGCGGGCCGTTCAACCCTGATTAACTTGCGCAGAGTTTCCCGATCCAGCACCGCCCAGGAGTGCTGGGCCAGCGCCTCCGGATCGCCGTTTTCCTGGCGAAACAACGCCAAGCCATCAGCATGGGGTTTAATGATGAGCTGTCGCCGGGAACCAAGCAGTTTACCGCGAACCCCCCTGGGCAACCAGCCCAGCAGACCGTCTCGCCACCAACGCCAAAAGGTCGCCGGACTCCAGCGGACATCGCTTTTCAAAATTCGCGGATAAAGGGAAGACGCCATTGAAAACGAAGTTGCCCTATTGATGAAAGAAATGGGGTCAGCGCGTCAAGCGCCGCCAGGACAGCCACCGCACAGCCTGTCCCTGGAGGGGGTTCTGTGTTGAAACGACAGTTTCTTCGCTCACGGTCGCTCCCGTCTCCGCCTGCGCCGTGACGGTGATATGATAGACATTCAAACGGCTGCCAGAAAAAAAAATTAGCCCGTCGTCTGAGGATAGGGGTGGCAGCGGTTCTTCGCTGGCGGCGCGCGCGCTGACATGATCGGCAATAGCCTGTTCGTCGAGTCCAGTCGCGGCGCGCAGCACGGCAAAGGAAGCCAGTTGTGGGTTAATGCTCGAAATCATACTGATCGTCGCCAGTCCCGCAAGACGCTGAGCGGTATCCCGGTCCATTCCCATCACCTGCTGCAACTCCTCGACACTTTCAAACTGCGCATTTTTGGGGCCTATCCGACCTGCGCTGCGATATTCAGCGCTCTCAGCGCCGCCTGGTTGCGTCCGATCATCATCCGGATCGCGCCAGTCGGCAATAGCCGCCATCAGGTTCTCCACTTCCGCTTCCGCCACGCCGACGGCTAGTAATACTTTTCGGAAAAGCTGCGGATCAGCATTGTTCAGGCTGATCCGTCCAGCGGCGTCTTCGACGCTGATGCGTATTCGTCCGCCGCTAAATTCCCAGTCATGGGGATCGCCATTGGGCGGCCACTGTTTCTGCGTCTCTGGATCCAGTTGCCAGGCCAGAGCATAGGCGACGCCGGCGTCGGCCAGCGCCCGGGCTTGCGCCCGCTCTACCGCGCTGGTCGCCAGTCGAGTTTCAACCCGCATGGAGTAGGCAAAACCGCCGGCCATCACCGCCAGCAGGGTGACGATCCACAGCACGATGACCAGCACCATGCCTTGTTGGTCATTTCCAGCCGTCGTATTCATTATTATTATCGGCCTTCAGCCAACGCTGTCACCAGGTCCGGCCAGGGTTCGCCATTCAGATGAAGATTCAGGCGCACCAACTGCGGCCGCCGTTGCGTACTGGCCCAATCGGAGACCCAGCGCGGAAGCGATTGCGGGTCATTGTCCTGCCCGGGACCAAAATAGGCCCATTCCACGTCAGAAACGCCTTCCAGCAATACAGTCTCCTGTTCCTCGCCGGCTTCTGGATCGGTGGGCAGATAGGGACGCCAGCGTATCCACAATCGACCGTCAGCCATTCCAACCCGCACCCGGTATAAACCGCCCTGTCCCAACTGAGCCAACATCGGCGCGACGAATTCGATCTCATCCGTCCGTCCAGCGAAGACGACCTGCTGTTCCTGTCGATCATTGACGTGATAAACCGTGATGGACTGCGCCAACTGCCGGCGCAGAAATTCCTGGGCCAGCCGCAACCGGTTGGTAGCCTCGGCGCGCTGTTCGCCACCGTCCCAACTATTCAGTCCCAACCGCAGGCCACTGTAAAGCACCATCAGCACTAAACCCATCAGGGTAATGGCAACGATCAGTTCCAGGAGGGTGAATCCAGCCTGGCGCCGATCCGCGCAGTATTTTTTCACCACGCTCAACCGCCGCCCGGCGGCTCAACCGGGGCTAACCGCAGGGTTTCCAGAATCACTGAGCGATTTTGTTGCGCCCGTCCCGGCCAGTACACTTCGACGCTGACCCGATAGGCCCGGACGCGCGCCTTTTCAGGATCGGGCAGGCCCTCGGTAAAGGCGCTGACCGTGCTGCGCCAGGAGAACTGGTCATTGACCGGTCCGCTACGTTCACCCTCGGCCAGCGGCACTTCCCGACCGATGGCGGCCAGAATCGACTCGGCGTACAGCACCGCCCGCGTGTAGTCGTCGGCCAGGCCGGCATTGCGCAGGCCGGTGGCGAAGACTTGCAGCAAAACGCCCAGTGAGATGCTGAGAATAGCGAAGGCCACCAGCACCTCCAGCAGGGAAAAACCGCATTCAAATTGCCTCAGAGCTTTGCGCCGCGCCGTTTTGCCCATGTCCAAGGCGGGGAATGGAGCATCCATTACGGCTGCGCCTCCTGCTCGACGATAGCGATAGCGCCGGTGAGCCAATCGACATTGACCCGATAAGCCAGCTTTGGGCCGCTGACCGTGATCGCGCCGCCAGTGGAACTGCCGTCTGGGAAGAAGCGGATGCTTCCTTTCTCACCGTCAAGCAATTCCGACTGGGCGGTATAAAGATGGAGTTCGACGCTGTTGGGCAAGGCTACTTCGCGGGAATCGCCGCTGACCGCGAAGCGGCGTCCGGCGAGGTCCAGCAGCAACAGGGCTTCCTGCTGGCGGGTGACCGCTTCATTACGAGCGTTGCGCAGACCGGCGGCCAATTGTCGCGCCGCGCCGCGGAGTTCGGTGGCGCCGCTCATACCCGACAATAATGGCGGGACCAGTGCGACCAGCAATATGCCGATCACCAGCGCCACCAGCACTTCCATGAGGGTGAATCCGCGTTGCCGCCGCACCATAGATGCCTATAGCCAGCTCACCACATCCTGATTTTCGCCGTCGCCGCCCTCGGCGTTATCCGCGCCCAGCGAATACAGATCGAACGCGCCGCCGCTGTGCTGGCCGGGCGAGCGATATTGATAATCGTTACCCCAGGGGTCCTTGGGGATAATGTTCTTGCGCAGGTAGGGACCGTTCCAGCGAGTGGCCCCGGAGGGTTGTACAACCAGCGCCTGCAAGCCCTCATTGGTATTGGGATAGCGCCCCATATCCAGCCGGAAGGCGTCCAGCGCCGTGCTGAAATCCTCGATCTGCAACTTGGCCGTCTTGGTGTTAGCGCCGCCCAGGTACTTCATGACCTGCGGCCCAACCAGTCCAGCCAGCAGGCCGAGAATGACCAGAACCACCAACAGTTCGATCAGGGTGAAACCGCGTGAGCGGCGAAAAGAGTCTTGTTTCATTGAGTCATACCCAAATGTTGCGTTGAGCGGCGTTCAAAACGCCAGCTCGTTCAAACTGAGAATCGCCACCAGAATCGACATGATAATGCCCGCAATGATGACGCCCAGCCCCAGAATCAGCGCCGGCTCCAGCAGCGTCAGCATCCGCTTGACGGCGGTTTGCACCTCGCCATCATAAGTATCGGCGACCTGCAACAGCATCTCCTGTAACTGGCCGGTTTCCTCGCCCACCCGGATCATCTGCACCGCCAGCTTGGGAAAATTCCCGGCCTCCAGCAATGGCTCGGCCAATCCCCGCCCGGTTTTGACCTGTTCAGCCACTTCGCCGAGCGCTATCGCCAGCACCTGGTTCGTCAGCGTCTCGCGGACAATCGTCAGCGCATTCAACAATGACACGCCATTGCTCAGCAGCGTTCCCAAGGTCCGCGACAGGCGCGCTGTCTCCACCTTGGCGATAAAGTCGCCAAACAGCGGCAGACTCAGGAACCAGCGATCCCAACGGGCGCGACTGGCCGGCTGACTGAGTTGTTGGCGCAGAGCCGCAATGAGCAGCATGAGCAGCATCGCTCCCACCCACCAGTAATGCCGGAAGCTGTCGCCGACCGCAATCACGATCTGCGTCGCCAGCGGCAGAGCTTTGCCGGCGTCGGCGAACAGTTGCTGGAATTGCGGCACCACGAAGGTCAGCAGGATAATGACCGACAAGGCGGACACGGACAGCAGGATGATCGGATAGATCAGCGCCGAGGTGACGGTTTCCCGCAGGGCCTGCGAGCGCTCCAGAAACTCGGTCAGCCGCTTCAGCACCACTTCCAGCGCTCCGCCCGCCTCGCCAGCGCGGATCATGTTCAAATAAAATCGCGAGAATGCGCCCTGCGCCTCCAGCGCATCGGCCAGCGATGAACCGCCGCGCACTTTCTCCTGCACGCGCTCCAACAGCGTTTGCGTCTGCTCGTTCTCACTGACGCTGATCAGGATGGTCAAAGCCCGATCCAGCGGCATCCCGGCGTGGAGCAGGTTGGCCAACTGCTGGGTCAGCAAGGTCACGGATTTGCGGGACAATGCCCGACGCTTGCTGAACCACGGCTGACCAAGGCCGCCGCGCAGGAAACCGCCCTTGGCTTCGTGGACCGACAGGGGCAGCAAACCCTGATCGCGCAGCCGTTCGACCGCCGCTTCCAGAGTGGGCGCTTCGATCTCGTCGCGCAGCATCTCGCCGGCGTTGTCCACGGCCTCGTAGCGATAGCGGGGCATCTACCCCTCCTGCTCTTGCTGAGTAGTCACCCGCAGCACTTCCTCCAGGGTGGTGGTCCCAGCGACCGCTTTACGCAAGCCGTCTTCGTACAGAGCCTCCATCCCTTGTTGCTGCGCTTCGGCCTGCAATACGGTGGCGTCGGCGTGTTTCAGCACCAGGCGACGCAGCGGATCGGTCATCGTCAGAAACTCCATGATCGCCGCCCGGCCCCGATAGCCCGTCCCGCCGCACTGCTCGCAACCGACCGCCTTATATAAAAGGATGTCACCAGAATCACTGAACCGGCGCAGCCGCATTTCCTCCACCAATTCCGGCAATGCCTGATAGGGCTGGCGGCAATGCGGGCAAAGCAGCCGCACCAGCCGTTGCGCCAGAATACCGTTGATCGTCGAGGTCAGCAGATAATCGTCCACGCCCATGTCCAGCAACCGGGTCACGCCGCCGGCGGCGTCATTGGTGTGCAAAGTGGACAGCACCAAGTGACCGGTCAGCGCCGACTGCACGGCAATAGCCGCCGTTTCCAGATCGCGCATTTCACCGATCATGATCACATCCGGGTCCTGACGGACAATGGAGCGCAGGGCGTTGGCGAACGTCAAATTGATTTGCGGCTTGACCTGAATCTGGTTGATGCCTTCCAGTTGATATTCGACCGGGTCTTCAACCGTCAGAATCTTCCGTTCTGGGGTATTGAGGGTTTGCAAAGCCGTATAGAGCGTCGTGGTCTTGCCGCTGCCGGTCGGGCCGGTCACGACAATGATGCCGTGCGGCATCGTCAACACATCCAGAAAGCGCTTGAGGGTGCGCGGGCTGAAGCCCAGGGCGGCAAAATCCAGCACCACGCTGGCCTTGTCGAGGATGCGCATGACCACGCTTTCGCCCCACAGGGTCGGCACGGTGGACACGCGCAGATCGATTTCCTTGCCCTGCGCCCGCAATTGAATCCGCCCATCCTGCGGCAAGCGCCGCTCGGCGATATTCAGCTTGGCCATGATCTTGATACGGGAAATGACCGCCGCCGAGAGCCGCGACGGCGGGGATTCCACCTCGCGCAGCACCCCGTCCACCCGGTAACGCACCTTGAGCCGGTTCTCGAACGGTTCGATGTGAATATCCGAGGCGCGCGATTCCACGGCGCGGGCGATCATTAGATTCACCAGGCGGATAACCGGCGCTTCGCTGGCCAGGTCCTTGAGGTGCTGAATCTGTTCTTCGTCCGTGAGATCGTCAGCCAGGCCGATAGAGTCCACGATCTGGCCCATCGCCGAGCGGCCGCTGCCATACAGCCGCGCAAAAGCGGCTTCCAGTTCCGAGGGAATGCCCACCTGCGGCAGGATGGTCTTGCCGGTCGCCAGCCGCAACGCCGTCAATAGATAGTTATCCGTGGGATTAGCCATCGCCACCGTCAGACCCTGCTCGTCTTCGGCCAGGGGAATGGCGCGGGCGTCCTTGAGAAAGCGCGGCGAGAGCGCGCCATTGGTCGCAGGCGTTTCGGGATAATCGGCAGGCCGAACCAGCGGCAGATTTAATTGCGCCGCCAGGGCCTCGGCCAGATCGCGTTCCGAAATCAGCCCCAGCTTGAGCAGCAGGGTGTCCAACGCCTCGCCGGCGTCTTCCTGCACCCGCCTGGCGCGTTGCAGATCGGCTTCCGTCAGTTTCTGGTGGGCAACCAGCAATTCGCCAAGATCAACGGACATAGGGATGCGTCAAGACCCGATGACTGCATCCAGACCCGGTCGCCACGGGCGCGGCTGGATGCCAAAACAGTCGGCCAACTTGGCGCAATCCAACACCGAGTTGAGCGGCCGGGCGGCAGGCGTCGGGTACTCCGCAGTGGTAATGGGGGTCACGGTTTGCACCACGAGTGGCTTACCCGGTGGCGTGGGTTTGGCGATAGCGCCCGGTTTACGGCTCCGGCGCCGTCGCTTGGGCGACTGTTCATCATCCCGCGCCCGTTCGATAATGGCGCTGGCGAAACCGTGCCAGGTCGTCGCCGGTTCGCCGCAATAGTGGTAGGTGCCCCAGGCGTCATTCGCATCAATTTCGGCAATGCGCCCGGCCAGTTCCAGCAGGACATCCGCGATGTCGCCCGCATAGGTGGGGCAACCGCGTTGGTCGGCGACGACTCGCAATTCCTCCCGCTCCCGCGCCAGCCGCAGGATGGTTTTGACGAAGTTGTGGCCGTGAACGCTAAACACCCAACTGACCCGCAGAATCAGATGCCGGGGCAATAATTGCCGCACGACTTCATCGCCGGCCAGTTTGCTGGCGCCGTAGACGCCCATGGGAGTGGTCGGATCGTCTTCGACATAGGGGTCGATTTTGGCGCCGTCATACACATAGTCGGTGGAAATATGCAGCAGCGGGATGTTGAGCCGGGCGCAGGCGGCGGCCAGATGCGCCGGACCGTCCCGGTTGACCGCGAACGCCAATTCCGGCTCCTGTTCCGCCTTGTCCACTGCCGTATAGGCCGCCGCGTTGATCGCTAGAGTTGCGCTGCTGGCGTCCAGAGCCTGATTGACGGCGTCGGCGTCGGTAATGTCCAGTTCCGCCAGATCCCAGGCCAGCACGTCATGGCCCAGGGCAGTCGCCCGGCGGGTTAGTTCCCAGCCGACCTGACCTTGGGCGCCGATCACAATGATTTGCATGAATTAGCCCTCATAAATCGGCAAATCATCCGCTATCTGTGCGTTCAATCGCCGATTCTGCTGGTCTTTACCGGAAAGCGATACGTCCCGCAATGGCCAGTCAATCCCAATCTCCGGATCGTCCCAGGCAATGCCGCGTTCCGATGGCGGATGGTAGTAGTCGGTGCATTTGTAGAAAAAATCGGCCTCTTCGGAGAGTACGCAGAAACCGTGAGCGAAGCCGGGCGGAATATATAACTGCCGGTGATTGACATCATCCAGCACACAGCCGTACCAGCGCCCGAAGGCGGGCGAACCCCGGCGAATGTCCACCGCCACGTCAAACACGGCGCCACGAGTGACCCAGACCAGCTTGCCCTGGGGTTGCACTAGCTGATAATGCAGGCCGCGCAATACGCCGCGTCGGGAACGGGAATGATTGTCCTGGACAAAGCGCTCTGGCATCCCGGCTTCGTGATAACGCGCCGCTTGCCAGGTTTCCATGAAAAAGCCGCGCGCATCACCGAAAACTTTGGGTTCCAGCAACAAGACGCCGGGCAATGCCGTCGCGATGATGTTCATTGAACAACTCCCCGCGCCAGCAATTCCAGCAGATATTGACCGTAGCCGCTCTTGGCCAGGGGTTGCGCCAGGCGGGTCAGTTGTTCTGAGTCGATAAAGCCCATCCGCCAGGCGACTTCTTCGGGACAGGCGACTTTGAGACCCTGCCGTTGCTCGACGACCTGCACGAAATGGGCGGCGGCCAGCAGCGATTCATGGGTGCCGGTGTCCAGCCAGGCGTAGCCGCGTCCGAGCAACTCCACATTCAGTTCATCGCGCTCCAGATAGACCCGGTTGAGATCAGTGATTTCCAGTTCACCGCGCGCCGAGGGCCGGATGGTCTTGGCGACGTTCACCACGTCGTTGTCATAGAAATACAGGCCCGTCACCGCATAGTTGGATTTGGGCTGCTGCGGTTTCTCCTCGATGTTGACTGCTCGCCCCTGCGCATCGAAGCTGACCACGCCGTATTGCTGGGGATCGCGCACATAGTAGCCAAACACCGTTGCGCCCCGTTGGCGGGCGGCAGCCCGGCGCAGCACCGCCGACAGGCCCTGACCATAATAAATGTTGTCGCCCAGGATCAGGCAGGCTGGATCATGATCAATGAATGATTCACCAATCAGGAATGCTTGCGCCAAACCGTCGGGACTGGGCTGAACGGCGTACTGAAAGTTGACGCCCCATCGACTGCCGTCGCCCAGCAGGGTTTGATAGGCCTCCTGATCGCGGGGGGTGGTGATAATCAGAATGTCCCGGATGTCCGCCAGCATCAGGGTGGCGACCGGGTAGTAAATCATCGGCTTGTCGTAGACCGGCATGAGTTGCTTGCTGACCGAAACGGTCAGCGGGTGCAACCGGGTGCCGGAGCCGCCGGCAAGGATAAGGCCTTTGTAGGTCATGGAATTGGGTATCAAAAAGTTTATTGCATGCGATAGGAAATGGAGCGCCCGGAATCTTACCCGGTTTCCAGGGAGACTGAACAGCCATATTCGCTGACCCCCGTAGAGAATCCATTTCGGCGGTGGGCCGCATCGCCACCGCCGGATGTTTCGATTTCCCGTATCCAGGATCAACCATTCAGTCCGGCCACCCGCCGTGTGTCTTCGGACGATCCATCGTTATCCACCGATTGGCGCAGCGCCCGGTTCACTGCGCTGACCACCGCATTCAGCGAGGCGGTGACGATATTGCTGTCAATGCCCACGCCAAACAGTGAGGCTGGCTCGCCGTCCATGCGCACTTCAACATAGGACGCCGCCGTCGCGTTAGCGCCCGCGCCGATGGCGTGTTCATGGTAATCCACCACGCGCACGTCCAGGCCAAAATGCCGATTCAGCGCATTGGTAAAGGCGTCAATCGGGCCGTTGCCCTTGCCAAAGATGAGCCGCTCCTGTCCCTGTTCGCGGATCGTTGCGGTCAACTTGCTCATCCCGCTGGCGTGGCTGTCGGGTGCGGCGCGATGGTCGATAAAGCGAAATGGTTCATTGGGTTGTAGATATTCTTCTTGAAACGCCGCCCAGAGATCCGCCGAGGTCAGTTCCTTGCCGGTCGCGTCAGCGATAGCCTGTACAACCCGGCTGAACTCGATTTGTAACCGGCGTGGCAACCGCACGCCATGATCTTTCTCCAGCAGGTAGGCGACGCCGCCCTTGCCGGATTGGCTGTTGACCCGGATCACTGCTTCATAACTGCGGCCCACGTCCGCCGGGTCAATCGGCAAATAGGGTACATCCCACACCTCCTGTCCGGCGATTGCGGCCAGCCCTTTCTTGATCGCATCCTGATGCGAGCCGGAAAAAGCGGTGAAAACCAGTTCGCCCGCGTAGGGATGGCGCGGATGCACCGGCAACTGGTTACAGTACTCAGCGGCCCGCACCACTGCGTTGATGTCGGACAAATCCAGACCGGGGTCAATGCCCTGGGTGAACAGATTCAGCGCCAAGGTGACGATATCGACGTTGCCGGTGCGCTCGCCATTGCCGAATAGAGTGCCTTCCACCCGATCCGCGCCGGCCAGCAAGGCCAGTTCCGCCGCCGCCACGGCGGTCCCCCGGTCATTGTGCGGATGGATGCTGACCAGGACCGAATCACGGCGACTGAGATGACGGCAGAACCACTCAATCTGATCGGCGTGAACATTCGGCGTGGCCATTTCCACAGTCGCCGGCAAATTGAGAATCACTTTATGCTCCGGCGTCGGTTGCCAGACTCCGACCACCGCTTCACACACTTCCAGGGCAAAATCCAGTTCCGTAGCGCTGAAGCTTTCCGGTGAATATTCAAAGGTCCATTCGGTATCGGGATAGTCAGCGGCGATCTCGCGCATCAACCGGGCGCCCGTTACGGCAATGTCCACAATACCGGCCTTGTCCAGTCCGAAGACGACTTGCCGCTGAATCGGCGACGTGGAGTTATAAAGATGCACCACCGCCTTTTTCACCCCGCGCAGGGCTTCAAAACTGCGGCGAATCAACGGCTCGCGGGACTGGGTGAGCACCTGGATGCTGACCTCGTCAGGAATCAGCCGCTGATCGACCAGAAAGCGGACAAAATCGAAATCGGTCTGCGAAGCCGCCGGAAAGCCAATCTCGATCTCCTTGAAGCCCAGTTGCACCAGCATCTCAAACATACGACGCTTGCGATCAGTTCCCATCGGCTCAATCAGCGCCTGATTGCCATCGCGCAAATCCACGCTGCACCAGTGCGGCGCTTGGGTGAGCGCTCGCGAGGGCCATTGCCGATCCGGCAACTGAATGGGTGGAAAGGGACGATATTTACGAGCAGCGTCAACGTGCATAACCTATTCCTCTTTTGAAGGATCAATGAAAAATGGGGAGATATTCCCGATGCCAACGCGGCGTAGTACGGCCGCCAGACCGCCGCTAGGCCCGACGACCGCAGCGTAGTCGCAGCAAAGCCAGGAAGAGGACGCGCACGAAATATGGGCGGTAGACGCCAGCGGAAAACGGGGGGAAAGCGATGCGAGATCGATGAGGGTCAGACATGAGCGGCAATCCTCGACAAACGGTTTGGATGATGAACAACAGCGACAGCCCCGGCGCTCCACTCAGGAGGCCGGGCAGCTCAGTCGTAGTTCAAACCGTTCGGAAGATTGCGCGAGTTTCATAAGAGGCAAATTAACCCAGACGGTGATTCCGGGTCAAGCGAAGAGAGCGCCCCGGGTGGATAATCACTTTTTTCACTGCAATAAGGAAACCGGAATGTTTGAAAAACCGCAAACACTTCACGCTGTACAGGTCTGGGATTTGCCGACCCGGCTGTTTCACTGGACGTTGGTGCTGTTGATGATTGTGCAATGGTGGACTGCTGAAGAAAGCAGCACGATGGACTGGCATCTTTGGGGCGGTTACGCGGTATTGACGCTGGTGCTGTTTCGGCTGATCTGGGGAGCGATGGGCAGCGAAACGGTGCGTTTCAGCCATTTTGTGCGCGGCCCCAGCGCGGCGCTGGCTTACGGCAAAGCCCTGTTACGCGGCGAGACGCCCCACTATCTCGGCCATAATCCGATGGGCGGCTGGTCGATTGTGGCGATGCTGTTCTTGCTGCTGGTTCAGGCGGTCACCGGCCTGTTCGCCAACGATGACATCCTGATCGAAGGGCCGTTGTACGGATGGGTGTCGAAAGGAACAAGCGACTGGCTGACCACGGTGCACAAGTTCAATTTCAATGTGCTGCTGGCGCTGATCGCCGTTCACCTCTCGGCGGTCTTCTTCTACCTGCTGGTCAAGCGGGAGAATTTGATTCATCCGATGTTGACCGGATGCAAGCGCTTGCCGCCGGAACAGGCCAGTCAAGCGCCGCGCATGGCGAACCCGTGGTTGGGTTTGGCCGTGTTGGCCGTTGCGGCCGCAGCAGTCTGGTTGCTGGTGCGTTGAGCGGAAATGCAGAAGGCCATGCGTTCGCATGGCCTTCTGGCAGCAGAGCAGCCTGTTCCCTGAATCAATCCTTCCTGAATTCCTTGTGGCAAGCCTTGCAGGTTTCGGCGGTCTTGCCGAACTGCGCCTTGATCGCCGCCTCATCTCCGCCTTTGGCAACCTCGGCCAGTTTGGCGGCTTCGTCCTGAAAATTTTTCATGGCGGTAGCGAACTTGTCAGCATTCGTCCAGATTTCCGCTTTGGCCTCGGTGTTCTTCACGGCATCCGGACCGGAACCTTTTGGGAAACCTTCCGGCGCGGCCTGACTCATCAGCGCCACATACTGGGCGTGGCGAGCAACCGCCGCTGCGTCAAAGGGAATTTCACCTTTCACCATTGCGCCGATCGGCTTGAAATTCCAGCCGATCACCGTATAGACCGACTGCCGGTAATTCACTACATCTTCAGGTTTTGGGCCATCCGCATTGGCGGCGGTCAGGATACCTAAACCCAGAATTCCGGTAAAAATATTGATTTTAATGTATTTTTTGTTCATAAACTTTCTATCCCCTGATTGAAATTCAACGATCTTCACGCGGGTCATCATGCCAAAACACCAATATTTTGCAACGATAAACTGAAGCCAGGCTGAATTTGTAGGGGTATAAAGTTTTAGATAAGTAGTGACGAGATTTCAGTCCAGAGGGCGATGCACTTGATTTGAATGGTGGCGAGGAAGGAGGCGGAGTTTTTTGTGGGTCGGGTGGCGATGCCGCGCCAGCGTTTCCGGTGCAGGAAAGCGTTTTCGACGAGGGGCGCAGCTTGTAGAGGTCTTCCTCATAAGATCTTTGCAAGGTAGGGTTTTTCTTTGGCGGGATCACAGCTTTCATGCTTTGGGTTTTGGCGCCAGACCTCGTAGTCCATGCGCTGGGCGATGGCGCCTTCGGTGGCGTTGACCACCAGTTCAGGGGATTGGAGGGTGCTACCGTGGTAACCCGCCGTACCGCGTTCGCGTTCAACGGGTGACACCGACGAGCTATTGAAGGTGCGAAGAATAACTTTTGAGTTTAATGAGGTCACGGTGCCTAACGTTCAAGGTCAGGGGCGCGGCGCGGCTTTATCGCGCAGCGTCCCCTGCACCGCAGTGTTAGGCCTTCGATCGACGGATTGAACGTCATAGGAGAATTCCCGTGGTAAGCATTAGCCGGCCATGGAGCCGACATAGATTACCGAAAGGTTCCTTTCTATCGCGGCGTTCAGTACCTCGATCAGCATCTTCACGCATGAGGCCAGGTATCGAGGTGTATCGCCATCGTGGTCTATCTGAGAAGGACGAGGTAGTGCAACGGATTCAAGTACCTCTCTCCGTATTGCCTCGGCGCTCCACCCATCGAATGTCAGGTATTCGATTTCTTGTGCCAATTTGTCCGGAGAGTGTTCGGCATACGCCAGAAACATGTTCGCTTCTCGGATGGCTTGCTCAATCTTCTTGGTATCCAATACCGTTACTGAAAAATCCCCGTACTTTTCACTACGTATGCAGAAGTCGTTTCCGGTCCTGGCAAGGAATCGGAGTGAGTGAAGCGAGAGATGGGTGCAGACATCTCCAAGGACGGATTCAAACCATCCGTTTCGTGACCACGTAGACAACCATTTGTACGAGTCCTGCCTTTCATACAAATAATTTGCGAGTGCGACAACGTCATCTCCCGTCGAAGATGGGGTAAGTAACAACGACGATTCAACCGCGGCAGTGTCTGAAGTTGATAAGGCGGACATGGAAGGCCTAACGAACTAAGCTGACCGGCAACGTGCGCTTATAATGCAGTTTACCCGTGGCCACTTCTAGTTGAGCGCGTTGTCCGGTCCAGCGCATAGTTAGCCCGTCC
>Ga0209573_1000856_pt1 | contig 54115 bp, 52 predicted proteins | sample TNRBio252014_DNA_FD_185870 | JGI IMG/M metagenome (GOLD analysis project Ga0209573, IMG submission 185870) | Wastewater treatment Type I Accumulibacter community from EBPR Bioreactor in Madison, WI, USA - TNR Reactor_6/25/2014_ DNA (SPAdes)... | ecosystem: Engineered > Bioreactor > EBPR >...
ATCTCGCCGATACCCACCTTGGCACGGTCAGCGCCGCCCTGCTGACTGAGCGACTGGCTGAACTGGAACGCAACGCCGGCCATCCGGCCAAACCCCAGGCGTCGCAGTTGACGCCGGAAGCTCTACGTCCCTGAGGACATCGTCTCGTGAAAACCCTTTGCCTGCGCTGTTATGTCAGCGGCCGCGTCCAAGGCGTCGGTTTCCGTTACGCTACCGCCGAAAAGGCGCTGAACCTGGGAGTCAAGGGCTATGTCCGCAATCTGCCGGATCGGCGGGTGGAAGTGCTGGCCTGCGGCGAAGAACGGGCGGTCAACGCACTACGCAACTGGTTGTGGCAGGGGCCGCACTTGGCCCGGGTGAGCGACGTTCGCTGTGAAACCCTGCCTGATCAAAATTTCCATGATTTCTGCATCGAGTGAAAACCCTTGCATTTTATTATTACGCCGGACTTGACTTATCCACAGGTTTATGCGGAGCGCGGTATCGGGGGTTTTCTGGTCTGGAGCCGGTTCAAAATCTTGGTCAGATTCCATGATTTATGCATAACTTACTGAAAATAATAAGAAATAGAGTTTGGTCAAAATTTCATCAAACTGTCATTCTCCTAGCAGCAGCGTGCAGTTATACGGGCAGCGAGAAAGTTATCCACAGAGTTATCCACAGGTTCTGTGGATAACTTCTCATATCCCGCCGCCCGGCAGCTTCAGCGCGATTCCGCTGCCAACCGCTCGCGAAGCTCGTCCAATAGTCCCGCGCGGGGTAGCAGCGTCGCGGCCGCATCGCTCCGGCCGCGATATTCCACCTGGCCGGCCGCCAGGTTGCGGTCGCTGATCACCAGCCGGTGCGGGATGCCGATCAACTCCATGTCGGCGAACATCACCCCAGGCCGGGCGTCGCGATCATCCAGCAAGACCTCAATACCGGCCGCCCGCAATTCCTGATACAGCGCCTCGGTGGCTTCGCGCACGGCGGTGGAGCGGCTTGCGCCAATCGGCAACACCGCGACCTGAAACGGGGCCATCGCCGCCGGCCAGCGGATGCCGCGTTCATCATGGTTTTGCTCGATGGCGGCGGCCACCACCCGCGATACACCAATGCCATAGCAACCCATGGTGACGGTCGCCGGCTGCCCATCCTCACCTAAGACTTCCGCCTTTAACGCAGCGCTGTACTTCTGCCCAAGCTGGAACACGTGACCGACCTCGATGCCGCGCGCAATGCGCAGCGTCCCTCGTCCGTCCGGGCTGGGATCGCCTTCGACCACATTGCGGAGATCGGCGACCTGGGGTTCCGGGCAGTCGCGGCCCAAATTGACCCCGGTCAAATGCCAGTCGTCCTGATTGGCGCCAGCGACGAAATCCGCCATCTTGGCTACGGCGCGGTCGGCGATGACCCGGCCGTTAAACCCGACCGCGCCCAGCGAACCGGGACCGGCGCCGAAAACGGCGCGAATGGCGTCGGGGCTGGCAAAAACCAGAGGCGCTTTCAGATGTGGCAAATTCCCGGCCTTGATGACATTGACTTCGTGGTCGCCGCGCACCAGCAACAACACCGGCTGCTCGTCTATGCCTTCGACGACGACCGCTTTCACCGTGCGCGCTGCGGGAATATTCAGGAAATCGCATAATTCAGCGATGGTTTTAACGCCGGGGGTCTGGACGCGGGACAGCGTCTCGGTCGGCGCGGGCCGTTCGCCGGCGGGGGCCAGCGCCTCGGCCAGTTCCACGTTCGCGGCATAATCGCTCTCGGTGGAGAACGCGATGGCGTCTTCTCCGGACTCGGCCAGCACATGGAATTCCTGCGAGCGGTTGCCGCCAATGCTGCCCGAATCCGCCAGCACCGCGCGGAACTTCAGACCCAGCCGGGTGAAGATGCGGACATAGGCGTCGTACATTGCCTGGTAGCCGTCCTGCAACGAAGCCTGATCGAGGTGGAAGGAATAGGCATCTTTCATCAGAAATTCCCGCGCCCGCATCACCCCGAAGCGCGGACGGATCTCGTCGCGGAACTTGGTCTGAATCTGGTAGAAATTGACCGGGAGTTGCTTGTAGCTTTTGATTTCGCGGCGGAACAGGTCGGTGATGACTTCCTCATGCGTTGGGCCGAAGCAGAAGTCGCGCTCGTGCCGATCCTTGATCCGCAGCAACTCCGGGCCGTATTGTTGCCAGCGGCCGGATTCCTGCCACAACTCGGCCGGTTGCACGGCAGGCATGAACAGTTCCAGCGCCCCGGTCCGGTTTATTTCCTCGCGCACTATGGTTTCCACCTTACGCAACACCCGCAGGCCCAGCGGCAACCAGGTATAAACGCCGGCGGCGAGCTTGCGGATCAGGCCGGCCCGCAGCATCAGTTGATGACTCACGACCTCGGCGTCCGCCGGGGTTTCCTTGACAGTAAACAGGGGAAAATGGGAAACGCGCATGAAACCTGCCTTGCGGGACGTGGAAAAGAATCAGGGGTTGCAGAAATAGTCCTGGTCTTTCTGGGCTTTTTGCAATTCCACCGCGCGCTGTTCGGCATCGAGAACGATCTTGTTGCCCTTGGGATCGGTTCTTACCACCTGAGTGTCGCCTTGCAGCACCTGGACGTTCTTCTTGGCAATTTCGCAGTTTTTGGCGCGCACGTCTTCGATCTGTTTCTGCGCCTGCTCGGTTTGCTCTTTCTGTTTGGCCTCTTCCTGGGCCAGCGCCTCCTTTTCCTTGGCTTGCTGATGGCTCACCGCCGGAGCAGCGCCCGGAATGGCGCCGGTCGGTTTGCGCACTTGTTCATAGTTCACCCCGGACGGCGGCGGAAGTTCGGAGTATTGCACCATTCCCTGCTCGTCCGTCCACTTATAGATGAACTGCTGGGCCATGACCGTTGCCCCCAAGCTGCCAGCGATCAGTAGCAACAACGCTCGTTTCAACATACGCTCCTCCACCCTGTGGCATCCGTCATCGCGGTCCCGCCGGAATCACCTGTGGCCGGCCAGGACGGTCCTGCATCGCCGCGGGATTTTGCCGAAAAATAAATGTTGTGTAGTATAACCCTTCCGCAAGACCCGCGCCCCGCACGTAGGGACGGTTTTCAGGACGGGTTGCGCCCGTCGGGCGTTACCCCCACCGCGCGGCGGTTACCCCGCCCCATCGCGGTCCCGGCCAGGCCATGTCCCGGACCCGTCTATGATACGCCCTTACCTTGGCGAGAGTTTGTCTTGCCGTATGATCTATCCCTAACCCCCATTCGCCCTGAGGAATGAACGCTTATGGAACTCATTACGGGTGCTGAAATTATGGTCCGTTGCCTCAAGGAAGAAGGCGTTGAATATCTGTTTGGTTATCCGGGCGGCGCTGTGCTGCATATCTATGACGCCCTGTACGTTCAGGAAGACATCAAGCACATCCTGGTCCGCCACGAACAGGCGGCCCTGCACGCTGCCGATGGGTATTCCCGCGCCTGCGGCAAGCCGGGCGTGGCGTTGGTCACCTCTGGCCCTGGCCTGACCAACGCGGTCACCGGCATCGCCAACGCCTACATGGATTCCATTCCGCTGGTGGTGTTCTCTGGTCAGGTGCCCACCGCGCTGATTGGCAATGACGCCTTCCAGGAAGTCGATGCGGTCGGCATCACCCGGCCCTGCGTCAAGCATAACTTCCTGGTCCGGGACATTAAGAACCTGGCGGAAACCATCAAGAAAGCCTTCTACATCGCCACCACGGGCCGCCCAGGACCGGTGCTGATCGACCTGCCGAAGGACGTGACGATCGCCAAGGCCGAATACCATTACCCCAAGAAGGTCAAACTGCGTTCCTACAACCCGACCATCAAGGGCCACGCCGGCCAGATTCGCAAGGCGGTGGACCTGATCCTGTCCGCCAAGCGGCCGATGATCTACACCGGCGGCGGCGTCATTTTGAGCGACGGTTCCCCGGAACTGGTCGAACTGACCCAACTGCTCGGCTACCCGATCACCAACACCCTGATGGGGCTGGGCGCTTATCCGGCCACCGACAAGCAATTCATCGGCATGTTGGGCATGCACGGAACCTATGAGGCCAACATGGCGATGCACGAATGCGATGTGCTGATCGCCATTGGCGCTCGCTTTGACGACCGGGTGACGGGCAAGATCGACAAGTTCTGCCCAACCGCCAGGATCGTCCATGTCGATATTGACCCGTCGTCCATCTCCAAGAACGTCCAGGTTGACATTCCCATCGTCGGTTCGGTGCCCAGCGTGCTGCGGGCGATGATCAGCGTGATCCGCGATGAAAAACTCAAGCCTGACGCCGAGGCGCTGGAGCACTGGTGGCGGCAGATTGACGACTGGCGGGGGATGAAATCGCTGAGCTATCGCCAGAGCAGCGAGGTCATCAAGCCGCAGTTTGTCATTCAGAAGCTGTACCAGGTGACTGGCGGCAAGGCCATCATCACCTCCGATGTCGGCCAGCATCAGATGTGGGCGGCCCAGTACTACCATTTCGACCGGCCGCGGCAATGGATCAACTCCGGCGGGCTGGGCACCATGGGCTTTGGCCTGCCGGCGGCCATGGGCGCCAAGTTTGCCTTCCCCGATCAGGATGTGGCCTGTGTCACCGGCGATGGCAGCATCCAGATGATGTTGCAGGAACTGGCGACCATGAAGCAGTACCACACCCCGGTCAAGATCGTGAACCTGAACAATGGCTATCTGGGGATGGTGCGGCAGTGGCAGGAATTCTTCTATCAGAAGCGCTACTGCATGACCTACTTCGAGGCGTTGCCCGATTTCGTGATGCTGGCCGAGGCTTACGGCCATGTCGGGATGCGGATCGAGAAGCCCGGCGATGTCGAAGGTGCGTTGCGCGAAGCCTTCGCTATGAAAGACCGCACGGTGTTCCTCGATTTTGTCACCGATCAGGGCGAAAACGTCTTCCCAATGATACCCTCCGGCGGCGGCCAGAATGAGATGCTGCTGGCCGAACGCGACGAGATGGTCTCGACCCACGACGAAGGGATGGTGCTGCTGTGAACCCCAACAACAATCGTCATCTGATTTCGATCTTGATGGAGAACGAGGCCGGCGCGCTGTCGCGGGTCGCCAATCTGTTCTCGGCGCGCGGTTACAACATCGAAAGTCTGACGGTCGCGCCCACCGATGATCCGACCCTGTCGCGGCTGACCCTGGTCACCCGTGGCAACGAACAGATCATCGAGCAGATCGTCAAGCAGCTTAACAAGCTGATCGATGTGGTCAAACTGGTCGATCTGAGCGAAACCGACGCGATTGAACGCGAGTTGATGCTGATCAAGACCAAGGCCATCGGCGAGCAGCGGGCCGAAATGAAACGGCTGGCGGAAATCTTTGACGGCCATATTCTCGACGTGACCGACTCGACCTATACCATCGAGTTGACGGGTCGCAGCGAGAAGCTGGACAACTTCCTGCGCGCGGTGGAGAAAGATACGGTGCTGGAAGTGGTGCGTTCCGGCACGACCGGCATCGCTCGCGGCCAGAAAGCGCTGCACGTTTGATTGGCTGACCCTTTCTCCTTTATGCCGTCCCCACCGGATTTTCGGGTTGGGGACGGCCTGTTTTTAACTTTTGCGAGAGCTTGTTTCAATGAATATCTATTACGACAAAGACGCCGATCTGTCCCTGATCAAGAGTAAAACGGTCGCTATTATCGGCTACGGCTCCCAGGGCCACGCCCACGCGCTGAATCTGCGCGATTCCGGCGTGACGGTCATCGTCGGTCTGCGTCCGGGTTCCGCTTCGGCGGCCAAGGCCGAGAAAGCCGGCCTGACGGTCAAGCCGGTCGCGGATGCGGCGGCGGCGGCGGATGTAGTGATGATTCTCGCCCCCGACGAGCATCAGAGCCAGATTTACCGGGACATCGAACCCAATCTGAAAAAGGGCGCGGCGCTGGCCTTTGCTCATGGCTTCAACATCCATTTCGGCGGGGTCGTGCCGCGCGCCGATCTGGATGTGATCATGATCGCGCCCAAGGGGCCGGGCCACCTGGTGCGCTCGACCTACACCCAAGGCGGCGGCGTACCCTGTCTGATTGCGGTAGCGCAGGACGCTTCCGGCGCAGCCAAGGAACTGGCGCTGTCCTATGCCTCGGCCAATGGCGGCGGCCGGGCGGGCGTGATCGAGACCAGCTTCCGCGAGGAGTGCGAAACCGATCTGTTCGGCGAGCAAGTCGTGCTGTGTGGCGGTCTGACTTCACTGATCCAGGCCGGCTTCGAAACCTTGGTGGAAGCTGGCTACGCGCCGGAAATGGCCTATTTCGAGTGCCTGCACGAGGTGAAGCTGATCGTGGATCTGATCTACGAAGGCGGCATCGCCAACATGCGCTACTCGATTTCCAATACCGCTGAATACGGTGATTTCACCCGTGGCCCGCGCATCGTCACCGAGCAGACCAAGGCTGAGATGCGCAAGATTCTCAAGGAAATCCAGACCGGTCAGTTCGCCCGCGAATTCATTCTGGAAAATCAGGCCGGCGCGCCGGTGCTGCGGGCCAATCGCCGCATCAGCCGCGAGCATCCAGTCGAGCAGGTCGGTGAGAAACTGCGCGGGATGATGCCGTGGATCAAGGCCAATCGGCTAGTGGATACCACGAAGAATTGACGGCAGCCGATTCAACTGTTCCGGTTCTTAAAGGGTTTTGTGGAGTTGGCTTTCAAGGGTTCGGGGTTTATGCCGACCCGCCTGGAAGCCCAGCTCCACAAGTCTTTACAGATCAATCGGCGATGCTGCTCAATGACCTGGCAAGGATCTGCTTGAAGACCGCTTTGTCATTCCCTCAGCAACCTCCATTGTCGAATCCATCGAGATGATAGCGGCGTAGAACCTTTACCCATGACTCTGGACACCCCCGAATCCCGCCGCCCGCGCGGCGTTTACCTCCTGCCCAATCTCTTCACCACCGCCGCGCTGTTCTGCGGTTTCTACGCCATCATCGCCGCCTTGAACAGCCGCTTTGAACCCGCCGCCATCGCAGTCTTCATCGCCATGGTGCTGGACGGGCTGGACGGCCGGGTGGCCCGGCTGACCCATACCGAAAGCGAATTTGGCGCGCAGTACGACAGCATGGCGGACCTAGTGTCCTTCGGGCTGGCCCCGGCGCTGATCATGTACGAATGGGCGCTGGGAACCATGGCCGGCATGGGGCCATTCCTTTCCAAGCTTGGCTGGCTGGCGGCGTTCTTCTACACGGTCATGGCGGCCTTGCGGCTGGCCCGCTTCAACGTGCAGCTCGGCAGCGCCGACAAGCGTTATTTCATCGGTTTGCCCAGTCCTTCGGCGGCCGCCATTCTGGCCGGACTGGTCTGGTTCAGCACCGATCTCGGTCTGACCGGGGTTCAGATGCTCTGGCCGGCGCTGATCATCACTATCGGCGCCGGTGCGCTGATGTTCAGCAATATCCTCTATCTCAGCTTCAAGCAGGTCGATCTGCGCGGGCCGGTGCCGTTCATGGCGGTTCTGATTATCGTCCTGATCTTCGTGTTCACCTCCATCGATCCGCCCAAGGTTCTGTTCTTCGGGTTTTTGTTCTACGGCCTGTCAGGACCGGCGCTGTTCCTGTGGCGCTGGCGCCGGCACAGTCGGCGACAGGCCGGAAACCCTTGATCTGGCGGGATGCCCAGCAAGTCGGGCAAATTTTCCAGAGATCGCTATAATTCCCTCAACCTCCACCCATAACGAAATGCAGACCGTTGCATCATGAGGCTCTGCCCACGCGCCCACTCGCAACCGGACCCTTACTGTAGACCGGGGCGTTGGCGACACATCATAGAGAGGAATCCGAGGAAACCATCGTGCGAACCGGCGTCGTTATTGATTCAGCCTGCGATCTGCCGCAGACCTACATTCAGAGCCACGGCATCCATATCCTGCCAATCAGCCTGCATTTCGGCTATGACATTTTCAAGGATGTCCGCGACCCGGAAGCCACGCAGGCTTTCTACCGCAAATACTTGGCTGAAAAAACGCTGGATATTGAAACCGCGCCGTTTTCGGTCGAGCAGATCCGGGCGCTGTTCCTGGATGAACTGGTGCTCAAGTATGACCGGGTGCTGGTCATCACCATCGCGCAGACCCGTAGCCCGATCTTTGGCAACGCCTCCGAAGCCTCATTCGCCGTCCTCAAGCAGTACCGTGAACGGCGGCAGAAAGCCGGGCTGTCCGGTTCGTTCTACTTGGCGGTGCTCGACAGTAAGACCATGTTTACAGGTGAAGGCGTGCTGGTTCACGAGGCCGTGCGTCTGCTGGAAGAACAAAATCTTTCCTTTGGCGCTCTGCGCAACGCTGTCGAACAGATCAGCCAGCAGGTCCATGCCTATCTGGTCCCGGAAGACCTGTTCTACATTCGCCACCGGGGCAGCAAGAAAGGCGAAAAAACCGTTGGGCTGCTCAGCTACCATTTCGGTTCGCTGCTCGATATTAAACCGCTCATCGGGTTCTACCAGGGTGAAAGTCAGGTCGTCGCTAAAGAGCGTGGTGTCGACCGGGCGCTGATCAAGCTGTTCGAGATAGCCCGACGCGCCATCGACCAGGGACTGGCTACCCGGATTATCAATACCAGTTATGCAGGTGATCTGGAGATCATCCGCCACAAGCGCGCGTTTGTGGAGTTCGAGCGCTATGCCCGGGAACGGGGGATCGATGTACTGTTGTCGGTCATGAGCACCACCGCCGGGATCAACGTGGGGCCAGGCGCGTTCGCGCTAGCCTATATCGCCGGCCCGCCGATCACGGTGGTCGCCAGTGCCATGGATGCCAACGGCTCCGCCAGCAGCAAGAGCGAAACCACTGAGGGAAAGTTGCCGGTGGATGGAGCGATTTAGCGCTGTCGGTTATGGACGCATCAACATCGATACGGTGTCAGCGCCGCTAATCCTTTGAAGCCAGGCGCTTTCAGCAAATTTGCTTTGACCACAATGGAAGTCTTCCAGCAACCCAAATCCAGAAGCGCGGTTGTTGTAACCACTTTTAGCATGATTGACGCCACCACCACCGGTATTCTGGGGATAAGCGCGTTCAATGCGTGGATGAACCCGGCGGGTATCGCCTGTTGCTGTTTGCGTTCAATCCTTCTGACTGCCCTGGAGTCTTTCCATGCCGGAATTCACCTGTCTGACGGCCACCCTGGCGGATTCTATCGCCCGAATCGAACTGAACCGCCCTGACAAGGCGAATGCTTTAAACGGAACGCTGTGGCGGGAGATCGGTGAAGCCTTTCGCTGGGTGGACGAGACGCCCGAGGCGCGGGTGGCGATTTTGAGCGGCGCTGGCCGACACTTTTGCGCCGGAATCGATTTCGAGTTAATGGGCCAGGTGCTGGGCGCGGTGGAAACATTGGGGCCGGGCTGCAAGGAAGAGCAGTTGCGGCGGACTATTCTGGAATTGCAGGCGGCGTTCACCGCGCTGGAAACCTGCCGCAAGCCGGTACTGGCCGTGATTCAGGGGCAGTGCATCGGTGGCGGGCTGGATCTGATTGCGGCCTGTGATATGCGCTACGCCACCGTCGATGCGGCGTTTTCATTGAAGGAAGTGGATTTGGCGATTGTTGCCGATGTCGGCAGCCTGCAACGCTTGCCGTATCTGATCGGCGAAGGCCGGTTGCGTGAACTGGCGTTCACCGCCCGCCCGTTCGATGCCGCCGAGGCGCAAGCGATGAGCCTGGTAAACCGGACGTTTGCCGATGCCGGGGCCTTGCGCGAGGGCGTTACGGCCATCGCCGCCGCCATCGCCGTCAAGTCGCCGCTGACGGTGCGCGGCGTCAAACAGGTGCTCAACTACGGACGTGATCACAGCGTGGCGGATGGACTGGATTACGTTGCGACTTGGAACTCCGCCCAGCTGCTGTCGGACGATACCCGCGAAGCCATCATGGCGACAATGCAGAAGCGGCAGCCACGGTTCAAGGATTAAACGCCACGGCTTGGCCGGTTCGTCCCGCTTTCTATTCAATCGGCCCGGTTGAATCGTCCAACAGGCTGCATCAATTCACTTGGTGAAGCAGCCCGCAGTGCCAATAGGTGGGGTAGCTGGAATTGAGCGGTTCAATGAGGAAGCTGGCTTGTTGCAACTTGGCGATTTGTCGGCCCGTCTCGCTGCCAAAGGGAAACTCCGGGCGGATTCGGGACGCGGTTCCCCAATAGCCAAAACCTTGATCCAGCCGCACGCTCCAGCATTCGCTCTCGTTCCAGAGCAATGTCAACTCGCGGGCATGGGACAGGTCACGAATCCGCATTTCCTGCCAGGTCAATATCGGCCAAGTCTCAGCAAACCAGGTTTCGACCACTTGCCGACGATCTCCGCTATCGCGCCAGTCGTGGAATAACCAGCGGGGCGTTTCCATACCCAACCGATCCAATTGAGCGGTTTCGATGCTGACCGCCGCCGCCGGCGTCAAGCCGCCAGGATAACGAACCAGTCCTTCCAATAGGCTATGCAGTAACAGAAACGCCAGCGGTGAGCGCAAGTAGCGGTCGGAATAACGCACCGCCTGCAAGGGCGCGGTTCCGTGCAAGCGTTCAGCTAATCCCGGAACTTGTTGTTCCAGCAAGCTCCAGGCGCGCTCGCCAAAGGTTGCGGAAGAACCGTCTAATTCGCGGTTAATCGTCAAGGCGATGACCCCCGGCGTGCTGGAGCGCAGCTCTGCCGGGTCGAGGCGTCGCCATGCTTCCGGTATCGGCGATAGCGACTGCGTTTCGACCACGCGCACGAACGGCCCGCCGGTTTCACCACCGCCCCAGGCTGGACGGGGAATGAGCACATCGGGTTGACGGGCCGCCCAGCGCACCCGCTGATCGACACCGCCCAGTTCCACCAGCAGCGGTAAATCGGCAACCCGGTTCAGGTCAGGGGCGCGGTACAGTTCCGCGCCGGTATAGGCGATCAATGCGGCCAGTTCATCGCGCTGACTGTTCTTCAGCTTATTCAACGTCGCCGCCGGCGCGATCAAGCGCACGGTCGCGCCGGTTTGTCGCCAACGGGCCACATCGTCGCGTAACCGCCAGGCCAACGGCTCCCAATCCCGCGTTTTGCCGCCGAGATAAATTCGTAATTCCAGGATCGCCCGCTGCTGCCATTCCCGATTTAAGGCCAACGGCAACGGCTCCATTTCCAGCCGGCTCGATGATCCAAAGGCCCGCCATTCCTCCGGCAAGTCCAGCGCAGCCAGAAACGACTCGGACAGCAGCGCGATGGCGGTATGGCGATTGAGATCGGCGAGATGATGTTGCGTGTCGTGGGTCAGCAGACAGCCTTGGCAGGCGGCGTCGCAATCGTGCGGGCACTCCAGCGCGGCGCGGGCTTGACGCAGCAGTTCCGGCAACCGGGCAGTGATTTGACGGACATAGCCCGCGCCGCCGGTCGCCGTGTCGTAGAGATAGACGGAATGGGCGGCTTGACGATGCGCGGCGCGACTGACCCCGACCGCAACGCCGACTTCTGTTTCTTCAATGCCCAGAGTTCCGCATAAAGCGCGGCGCAGGGCGACCGCCACCGTGTAGGCAGCGATCCTTTCAATCGGCTTGCCGTCAACATCGTGCAGTTGCAATTCAAAAACTTCGGTGTGAGTGACGACGCCGAGCCGAACATTGCGCTGAATCGCCCAACCGGCTTCATCATTGCCGGGACAGAGCTTTTCCGCATCATTCAGGCGTCCGCCGCGCAGGCGCTTGTGATCTTTGAATGCAGTCGGCAGGTCGTCCCGTTCGTTCTCCGAATCCGCCAGCCCGCAACGCAGACACAACGCATAGCCCTGGTTATACAGGCCGGCGCTGTGGTGGAACAGCGAACCGTGAGCGGCGCTCCGGTAACGGCCGAACGCAGGGTTGGGCAAGGGCATCCAGTCGGCGCCGTCCAGGGCAATCAACGGATCGCGCACCGGGATATATTGGGGCAGAGAAATGTCGTTGTGCGGTTTATCGCGGATGTCCACGGCAAAACCGGCGGGTTGAATGAAGCGATAGAGGGTTAATGAAGGGCCGCCGTCCTTGCCGCAATGGGGACAATGCTCCGGCAGGGTCAGCCGGGTTCCATTGTGGCCGCAGCGTTTGCACTGCCAGACCCATCCCAAATTTTGAATCTCCGGCGCAGCTTCGGCTTCGGCGGGAATGTGCCAGTTCAGGGTCACGCCGCCGCTGCGATAAACCCGCCCGTCCAGCACCGTATCCGTGCCGGGGGCGTAGTCACGAAGGGCGATGGACAGATCGCGGCTGGGAAAACCGGCCCGGCGCGAGCGGTTATCTTCGCGCTCGTGATTACGCAGTCTGAGGTTTTCGAGGGTTGTGGTGATGAACGACACGACGCCGGTGGGAAAACCATAACCGGGTAGAAAACCCAGATTCGCCAGTTCGCCCAACAGATATTCGCCGCGCAGGCGCTGCAACTGAATCGCAATCGCTTGCTCCGGCTTACTGTTGCCTTCACGAGTGGCCACGATGTTTTGCTGGTCAAGCAGCGCCTCCAGTTCCCGCCGCCAGCGTTCAGCCGCCTGACGTATGGCTTGAGCGGTGCAATCCAGCAGAGACGCCGCAGACCGACCCGCCAGCACCGTGCGTTGAGTGAGCACGTTTATCCCTTCGGCCATCTGTTCGGCGGAGAGTGTTTCCTCGCACCAGGCGGCGAAGCGGTCGCAAATAGCCGAAGTTTCCGCGTCAGCGGTTTCAAAGAACCAGCCGGTATGCAGGCGGCGGATGTCGGGGGTGCGGTCGCGCAGAAAAGCGGCCAACGCCAAGGCGTTAAGATGGCGCTGAACAATCGGTTCGCTTTGCAAGGCGACTTGCGGCAAGCCGAGTCGGCTGACGAACGGCCACAGTGGATTCTCAAAGACCGCCGCGCCTTGGGGAGTCGCTTTGCACAGGGTGAAACTCAGAGCGGCGATTTCGCCCCGGCGTCCAGCGCGGCCCGCCCGTTGCAGAAAGTTGGCCGGGTGCGGCGGGACATTATTCATGGCCACCGCCGTCAAACCGCCGATGTCGACGCCCATTTCCATCGTGGTGGAACAACTTAACAGATTGAGTTGGCCCGCTTTGAACGCGGTTTCGCGGCGAGTGAGATCAATGCCGGAAATCTGCGCGGAGTGTTCCATCGCTCGAAAGTAGCGGCGATGCCGGGCGAGGCGGTCGCTGAGATCGGACCAAGCGCCTATCGCCCGCAATGTCTGTACTTGCGGATCAGTTTCCAGCCAAGCATCAGCGGATTCGGGAGCGCAGTTCAGCCAAAACGGATGAGGCAACCGAGGCATTTCGACCGGTTGACACTGCGCCAAAGCATCCGGGGCGGGCAGCGCCGGCAGATGAGGGGTGATTGCGCGGAACGTCACCGGCAACAACCGACGGGTCATCGGGCAAAACCACGCTTCGCGCACCTCGGTCAACACCGCCTGCTTTTCCAGTTCCAGTTGAAAGCCGTTTTCGGTTTGGGAAAGCAGCGGGCGGATGCCGTCCCAAATGGCGATGAGCATTTCATCCAGTTGACGACATTGTTCCTTATTGTCGAGATCGAGGCGGAAAACGTGACTTAACAGGCGAATCAGCCGATTGTCTTTGGCTCGGCGCCAGTGGGTCGAAGGCCAGGAGCGTTGCGCCTTCCGGTTGGTGATCGCTGCGCCAGGCAAAACCAGTGCGTTCGGCCAGCCGGGATAACCCAGCCAGCGGATCATGTCAGACGGAGCCTGAACAGCCGGTTTGCCGCTCCGTAGAAAGTAATCCACTGCGATTTGCAGCAACGCCCGCCATTCTTCCGGTTTAACCCCCCGCTGCTGCATAACTGCTGGCGGATTACTTTTTTCCAAAGCGGGATAGCGTAATTGCACCAATCCCAAACCTTCCAGCGAGAACAGCCGCTTGGGACGCAGAAAGAACTCCCGCAACAGGCAAAGTTTGACCAACAGGCGGTCGGATAACAGGCCAAAGGTCAGTTCCTTGAGCGCCGGCAATAACCAACGGTGGAAATCATCTGCGATGAATAACTTGTTTTCCGCCTCTTCCCACGTCAGTCAGCCCAGGGGCGGGGCTTGCAGATTCGCTAGTTTCTGGCGCTTTTTCTTGAGTTCATCGGCAAGAGATGAGTTGGTATGGGCGACTCTTTCCAGTGCTGCAATCAGTTTTTGTATTTCCGCAACTTCAACCTGATCGGCAGGCTGGGCGCTGGCGGTCAGGGAGTGATACAGCAGACTCCGCACATAGTCGCGCTCGCTTTCCTGTTGCAGCTTGACAGCAATTCGAGCCGTACCTTGGCGGCTATCGGTAAAGGTGATTAACCGCCGCCCATCCAATGGCCGGGGTTCCGAGCCATCCGTCAGCGGCGGCATCGCTTCCAGCAGCGTTGGGATCGCGGTACCGAGTAGAAATGGCGCACCGATCCGAATGGGGCGGAACAGTTCACGATCACGTTCTTTCTCGCGGCATATCGGGCATTCCAAACCTTGCTCACCGGGGATGCGCAGATGAATGGGAATCCCGGTTTGGCCTGACGGGTCGAGGCCGCCATCCGCAGCCAATCCCCAATTCCGCACATTGGCTTGGCCCAGCGCAGTCAATAAACGCGGCTTTTTCTCAGTGGCCGCAGTGGATTCCTCAACGCCGTCCTCGTCGTCATCATCCGTCAGTGGTTCCAGGCCCTGCTGAAACTCGTCTTCATCCTGCGCATACTCCCGTGGCCGCAACCATTCTTGGCCTTTTTCACCCACTTCAGCGGCGGATAAATATTCGGCGCCGCATTCCCTGCATTGCACCAGGTCAAAAACCGGATATTGACAATGCAAGCACTGCTCCCGCCGCTCCAGAAACACCGCGCCAAACGGCCAATCCGCTTGATCCAGCGCCGTCCCGGTTCGCCCGGAACAGGCGCGATTCGCGCAAACCCATAACCCGTTGAGGGTGCGTTGGAACAGGTGGCCGCGCAGGGGCAAGAACGGTTCGTCTTGGTCATTGGTCGCCTGAGTGCAGAGATCGAGCCATTGCAAAGTCGCCCGCCGCGCCGGGCCATCAGCACGGCCTCGCAGCATTTGAGCAAGCTGGCTCAAGCGGCTGGCTTGCTTGACCAGTTGATCCCGCATCGCGCGCATTCGCCCATCGCCCGCTAAAGCCGCAAACCGTTGTTCAGGCGTCAGGGCGCGGAGGCCGTTTAAATCCGGGCAGGGCTGATGGACGCCGGTCAGCGCCTCCGGCAAGCGCGGCGTTTCCCGCTGACCTTCGATGACCCGAACCCGATCAATCGACACGCCAGCCACATCGGCGAGAAATGTTGCCAGTTGTCGGCGAGAGGTTTCGCTGGTGTCGCCGAGCGTGGCCGAGGTCGCGATGAAGTGAACATCACCGGGACAGCAGCCAAATGTGTGCAAAACCCGTCGCAGCAACAAGGTCAATTCTGCTGCCTGGGAACCGACGTAGGTATGCGCCTCATCAATCACAATCCAGCGCAATTGCCCTTGCGACTGATCAATGATGGGGCGGTCTTCGTTCCGCACCAGCAGATATTCCAGCATGGTGGCATTAGTCACCAGCAGTGGCGGCGGTTCTTTACGCAGCGTTCGGCGGTCGGGAACCTCGCAGCGCCAATCGCTTCTGGCTTGATCGGGCGTATCGCCGTTGTAGAGACAGAAGCGGACGCCGCCATTGAAGGGTTCCGACCAGGCGACCAGTCGATCTTTCTGGCTCTTGATCAGCGCGTTGAGCGGATAGAGAAACAGCGCCCGCACGCCGATTAACGGCGCGTTCTGGCGGCGTTCCAGCTCTGCCGCCAGATCGTTGAGGATTGGAATCAGAAAACATTCGGTCTTGCCGGAACCGGTGCCGCTGCTGACCAGGACGGAACGCGGCGGATGATCTTCAATCAACGCCCGCCATGCGTCCAGTTGGTGACGATAAGGCCGCCGCCGGGCCGGAAAGCTGTAGTCCTCGCTCAAACCCTTTTTCTGCGGCTCGCGCAAGGCGCCCACCAGCGCGGGATGCAGCAACTTGCCTTCCAGACCGCCCAGGGTTCGTTCCGCCGGTTGCCAGCCAAAACCGGCTTCAAACACCGGATCAGCCAATAACGCGCCGGGCATTCCCGCTTCCCGGTCAAACCGGGCATGTAGATACTCGCGCAGAGCATCGTTGCGGAAACCGCATAAGCCGAGTACAGCGCGAGCAGCGTGGCGGCCCAGTTGCTTAATCAGCGTGGTGTAGAACGAGGTGCGTTCCATGTTCAGGATTCCGCTGGTTGGTGAGCCAAGCCCAGAGTCAGGGTAATAGTGTAGATGCGGTCAAACCATGATCGCGGGTTTCCCCAGCTTGCTTGGCATTACGCCATCTCTACAACTTCGACTGCGATCTGTTTTTTTACCGGATGTTCGGCGGAAAGATAGCGATCAATCCTGTCGAGTACCGTGGCATGAAAATACCGCTCCCCACAATCCCGGCAGATTTCCGCCTCCACGTTTTCAATGACATAAAGCTGACCTTTCAGCCAGTGCTGTTTTTTTACCCGCTTAGTACGGGTTTCGCCGCCGCAGAATTCGCAAATCATGGTGTCTCCAAAGCATAAACCGTGATTACAATCAGATGGGCATCTTCCTTGAATCGGACGATGACGTGGATGAGACGACCATCTTTAGCTGGCCCTTGAACACGATATCGGATACCTCGCACATCTTCGGACAGCTTCTTTTCAATTCGCCCTTTGAAGATCGCATTTTCGACATCCTCCCGTTCCAGGTCATCATCCAGCATTTCTTCTTCGGCATGAGAGGAAAGGTAGTAGGCGCGATCCAGGATTCTTTGTCGAATCTGTTGAATTCTAGCCATTTTTACTCCCATCATTGGCTACAAATGCATCCCGATTAACCGGGTTTGCCAGTTCAGTTCCTCAATCAGCGTGGTGTAGAACGAGGTGCGTTCCATGTTCAGGATTCCGCTGGTTGGTGAGCCAAGCCCAGGGTGAGGGCAATGGCGTAGACATGATCGAACCATTCCCGGTCAAACGTGCGCAGCAAACGCAGTTCGTAAATCAGTGATTCGGTGGGAGCAACGCGGTTCAGGCTCAGGTGAGCCGCAACGAAGGGGCCGCAACGCACCGGGCGGTAAGCCGGGTTGAGATGGAGATAGCGATGCTTGGGATCAATCGCTGATAAATATCCTATGATTTCAGAACCTTCCGGCCATTTTTCTTCGGCGTCGTGGCGACCTTGTAACGCCTGTTCCAAAGATTCGATCTGTTGTTCCAGGAAAGCAGGGCAACGACGTGCGATGTTCAGCTCGCCATTGGGCGGAGGGCGGTCAGGAAACAGCCGTTCCTGGAGCCAGTCACACAACGACCGCCAATAAATACGCCGGGCGGCAGTGCGTTCCCGGAACTGTTGGAACAAGCCAAAAACGATTTCTCCGCCCTCGTCGATTTCGGCCAGCGCCGCTTGAAGCCCCCCAAAATAGGCGGCTGCCGCTTCCCGCCAGTCATGGATGGAGAACAGCATCCACAAAAACGGCATGTGTCGGGACAACGCCCATGTCGGCTCAAAAGTTTCGTCATCGGCTTTCATCAGCGCCAGCATCAACGTGCGTGGATGTGCCGGCAACCTCTGCAACACGTCCAGCGAACTCGGCGGAAATTCCCGCGCCAGTTGCAGGTAGTTGAACAGCAACGGCCAATCGGGATGATCGGGGTTTTGCCCCAGTTCGGCGAGCCGCGTATTTAACCGCAGCGCCCGTTGCTCAGGATCGGTTTCCCGAATCGCGCCCGCCAGCGAATCATCCGCATCAGGAGCCGTTGCGCCATTCGTCGCAATTCCCCATAGCAGTGGACGAAACCGCGTCCAATCGCCATCGCGTCCGATGATCCACCACGGGCCAGGCTCCAGATCGGCGGGAATCTCCCAGACAGCGGGCTGATCTGGAATGGCGCGCAGGACAACAGGCGGTTCCGTCGGTGCCCACAACCGGATCATTTCCAGGCGAACCCGCGTTTCCCATCCGGCACCAAGACGGGCCAGGGAGTCTTCAGGAATCCGCACCCGCCCCGTGCTTCGATCCGGTTCCAGCACCGCGTCAAAGCGGGTCACACGCAGCGACGCCAGCCGTTCACCTTGCGTTGTTTCAATGGTTAGCCGTACTTGAGCTTCCAGGTTGCGACTGCTGGCTAATAGTGAGGCGATGCGATCCTGCCAGACAAAGAGCGGCATTTCGAGTTGGCCCTGCTCAAGCGGAGGCAGGCGTTCATGAAATCGCTGTCTGATTTCTCCATAAGCAATCCGTTCGCCTTCCAATCGAAAATTCCGCCCGCCTGCCGGGTCTTGAATCAACAGTTGCAAACCACTGAAGCGATCCAGCGGAACCCAGTCGTCATTGACTAAAGATCGTTCCGCCAGTCGGAATAGCGCCCCCCGCTGGGGATAAGGCAACGTCAACAGGAGCGGTTCCGAACCGGGCCAGTGCAGAAGCAATGTCAACGGTAGCGGCAACGCGCCAGATAAGCACTGGCAGACGATCCGCGCCTGTTCCTCAGTCCGGGTGATTGAGACATCCGCTGGATGATCCGGGTCAGTTTGTACGTCGGCTCCTGCCAACCCGATTAGCCGCACGACGCCGGTCTGAAGCCCCACGCCAATATCGATTTCAACCTGGAAATCGGGCGGCGCCACATCCACCTGCCGCCGACAGCGTTCCGCGCCGCTGGCGTCGATCAATCGTAACCAGAGCCGTCCTCGCGCCGCTTCGTAACGCTCCCGCCAAGGCGCGGCGTCACCCACAAAACGCCATTGAATACGTCCGGTCGGGGGGAGTCGCCGCCCGTCCGGGTCTATCGTTTGAATCTGTGGAAGTGCGCGATACAGCAGCCGACCTTGAGTCAATTGCGGAACTACATCGCCAACCACCACAAAACTTTCCTGCGACTCATTTTCGGCGCGGCAGACGATGCGATAGCGATCCTGCTGCGGCGTGAACAGCTCGACTTCGCCGTTGACCCGGTAGATTATCCGGTCGAGTTCAGGAATGATCCCGGCAAATTCACAGGCGCCATTGACCGCTCGCGGTGTGAATTCCCGTTCCGCTAATACCCAGGCTCGTTCCGAGCGGGTTCGGGCCGAACCTTCGGTCAACCATTCCCGTTCCCCGGAAGTCCCACGCTCGACAAACACCCACGGGGAATCGCCCCACGGTTCACCGTTCTGTGCGGTCAGGGCATATTCGCTTTGGCCATCATGCAGGCTCAAGCGGTGCGGTTGTCTCACCTTGACACCGACCAGCGTGACTCCGCCCCGATGCAACCATTCCCGGTGGTAGCGAGCGGTTGGGCCAGTCCCTTGCGCCAGCCAGCGTCAGCCAAGCGACGGTCTCCACGCCAGCCGACGTGTGCAGCAGCAATCGCCAGCGCGGCGGCGGTTGATCAGCCACCGACGAACCGATCCATCCGGCGATTTGGGCATTGCTGACCCAGTCCGGAAGTTCCAGATGCTTCTCGACTTGCCAACCTGTGCGGATTTCCCGTAGCCGGCTCCGCCAACGGGGACGATCTGCGGCCTCCCGGACCAGTTCCCCGGAACGGCGCACCAAACCAGTCAACAGGGTTTCGGCGACTTGATCGTCCAGCCGCAACGGTAAATCCCGTCGCCAGTTCGGCGTTTTTTCATCCAGCGCGGTGATCGGATCAACCGCTTCGCCAATGCTCGCTTGCAACTCGCCGATTTTGGCAATCAGCGCCACAGCCAGATGAAACACTGGCTCCTGTTGCAAACTGCGCGGCAAGCGATGAGATTGTTGCCGAGCGATAGTCTCGGCGACCCGCGCGCCGCCCTGGCCCGCCCGGTAATAAGTTTCCAGCAGGATGCGGAAAAATTGGGTGAGATGCGCATTTTCCCGCTGCAATAAACGTAGCGGCAGTCCGCCCTCGCAAGCGAGGGTCGTCAGGAAAAGACGTTGGTTCTTGCCACGCAACAAAGGTCGTCGCCACCACTTCAGACCCTTTTCCACCCAATCAGCGATCTGCAACTGGGTGGGCGCATCCATCTTGAGCGGTTTGAAAATCGTCTCCCACGTCCATGAACCTTCGGAGTGTTCGCGGCGAAACGTCTCAGCGGCATACAGGCAGAAGAGCGGTGCGAAGCGTTTCGCCAACCGGCCTTGCGAATCCCGGAGGATGATTTGATGGAAATGGATTCGCAAGTCGGCATAGGTATCATCACGCATCTTGTAGGCGTACAGCGGACGACCATCGGGTTGGGTCTGGCGGGTGTGTGCAAAGAGAAAGCGGGTCAGCCAGTCCATTTTTTGCATATCCTGGTGATGGATGGCTAAAGGATAGTCGTTTTTTTATTTTTTTAGGGGCAAAAATCTTGAAAGTGTTTCATGTGGATGAGAGCAACAAGGGTGCAGATCAGCAGGCATTGGCGAATCCCTGTTGCCGCCAGGCCTCGTAGACGACCAGCGCGACCGCGTTAGCCAGATTCAAACTGCGTCCGGTGGTGCGCATCGGAATCCGCAACCGTTGCTCCGGGGCGATCCCGGCCAGCACCCGCAGGGGCAGACCCCGCGTTTCCGGGCCGAACAGCAGCGCGTCATCCGGTTGGTAAACGACCGTGTGATAGGGCGTCGCGCCCTTGCTGGTCAGGGCGAACAGGCGGGGTGGGTTGACCTCGGCCAGGAAAGCCGCCAGGTCGCGGTGCAGGCGCACCAAAGCCCATTCGTGATAATCCAGCCCCGCCCGCCGCAACTGGCGGTCATCGAACTGGAAACCCAGCGGCCGGATCAGATGCAGCCGCGCGCCGGTATTGGCGCACAGCCGGATGATATTGCCGGTATTGGGAGGAATCTCCGGCTCGTAGAGAACGACATCAAACATGAAGCAGCACACGCGGTATCCGACAACCGGAAGACAGCTTGGAAACAGTCGCCAACCCGGTACTCCATTCAGAGTTTTTTAGGCAGCACTACCAGTTCACTGTCCGATGCCCGGTCTGGCAGGCGCAGCGCCAGCAGCAGCAACAGACCGCCAAAGCCCACCCCCAGACTGACCGTGACGCCGACCTTGAAAACCTGGTGTACGTAAGCCGCCGGCGCCAGCCATAACCCTGCGGTCAGAAACCGCAGCAACGCCTGTTGCCAGCCGATGCCCTGCCCGTTGAGCTTCTGGATCCGCAACCGCCAGGCCCGCATTCCCAGGGTCTGACCCCCGCACACCCAGAATCCGCTGTAAAAGAAAAAGCAGACCAGAAACAGCCAGGTTTGGAAGAAGGGATTGCCCGGCAAGGGGTTATGCGCCTTGAACGCTTCGCTGCCGATGCTCGCGATCACCAGTCCCAGCGCCAGCGCGGTCGCGGCCAGCAGGACGCTGGCCAGCAGCAGACTGTCATAACCGATGGCGGCCAACCGGCGCGGCAACCGGGCCTGTGGCAGCCCGGCAGGATTCAAGGGGTGCGCGGCGGTTTCTGGCATCGCGACCGGCTTATCTCACCGCTGGGGATGCGCTGGGCGCTGTTGATTCCGCCGCTGCCTTGGGCGTCGCGCGCTTGCCATTGCTCTTATGCTTGCTGGATGCCGCCGGTTTAGCCGGTTCCTGGCTGGTGGATGCGGCAACGGATGTCACCGGCTCAGCGCCCGAAGTCGGCCGGGCTTCCCCCAGCCAGCCATTGATCTCTGTCACATCCGTTTCCGACAACTGCCCGGCGGCCTGGCGCAAGGTCAGATAGTTGGCGATATAGGAATACCGGGCTGCGGCGTGATTCCGGGCGGCCAGATAGACGTTGCGCTCGGCGTCCAGCACGTCAACGATGGTGCGCGTACCGACTTCATAGCCGGCCTGATTGGCCTCCAGGGCGCTGCGGGTCGAGATGCGGGTCTGATCCAGCGCCTTGATCTGGCTGATGGCGGTTTCCTGACCCCGGTAGGCGTTGCGAACGGTGCGGACGGTATCGCGCTGCAAATTTTCCAGATTCTGCCGGCTTGCTTCATAGGTATAGGCCGCCTGCCGGGAGCGTGAGGACACTGCGCCACCGGTGTACAGCGGAATGACCAGTTTCAGGCCGACCTGACTGCTGCTGGTGTCCGTGACGCTGTTGTCAAGATTGACGCGGCTGGCCTGCAAATCCAGCGTGGGGTAATGGCCGGCTTTCTGGAGCTGGATATTCTGCCGCGCCTGATCGACGCTGAAGCCGGCGCTGAGCAACTGTAGATTATTGTCCAGCGCCATGCGCACCCAGACCTCGGCATCATTGGGTTTGGGCAGCGCCAGCGGCATCCGTTCGCTGAGCAGATTGAGCTGCGCATATTCCTGACCGGTCAGTTGCCGCAGCGATTCGCGGGCGTCGGCCAGTCGGTTGGTCGCATCGATTTCCTGCGAGATGGCGGCGTCAAAACGCGCCTGCGCGTCATAAACATCGGTGATGGTCGCCAGCCCCACCTCAAAGCGCCGGTTGGCCTGTTCCAGTTGGCGAGCGAAGGCGTTTTTCTCGGCGGTGGCGTAGGTCAGGTTGTCCAGCGCCGCCAGCACCCCGAAATAGCCTTGTGAGACCCGAAGGATCAACTGGTTGTTGGCGTTACGCAAATCTATATCGGATTGCCCGATCACGGATTCCGCCAGCCGTTGCTGTACCAGGTTGCCGCGATTGTAGAGAGATTGATCCAGGCCAATCGCATAGTTGTGGCTGTTGAAGGAGGACTGACCGGTCGGCGATCCCGCAATTCCGAAGGTGCGGCCCTGTTCGGCGCTCACGCCCACATTGGGCAGCAACAGGGCGCGGGCCTGGGGTTTCGCTTCCTGGGCGGCCTCACGGCTGGCGACGGCGGCCTTGAGAACGGGATCGCTGTCCATGGCTTGGCGATAGACTTGCATCAGATCTTCCGCCACCGCCGGCTGGCCGCATAGCGCCGCGACCATCCCGGCCAACATCCAACGATGTACTCTGGACATAACGAACAGATTCCCCCTGACGGTTGATGCCTTTCAAAAACTGAAGGTCTTGACGGGCGCCGCGCCGCGCAATGGCGGTAATTCAAGGTCGAACAGGCTTTCCTGGGTCCATTCCTGCTCGCCAACCCGGGTGATCAGCAGCGCCTCCATGACTGGCGGCTGGCCGACGACGATGAACAGCCGTCCGCCCAGACTCAGGCTGCGCCGCCAAACGTCATCAACGGTGGCCACCGAGCCGGTTACGGCAATCGCCGGGTAGCGATGTTCGCCCCAACCCCGGCTGGCATCGCCGGTATGCAGCACCACGTTGCTGAAACCGTGGGCCTTGAGCTTGCGGCGGGCCGCCTCGGTAAAATCGGGAAGGATATCGATGCTGGTCACGCTGGCGGCCAGCCGCGCCAGACAGGCAGTCAGATAGCCGCTGCCCGTACCCACTTCCAGCACCGGATCGGTCGGTTGCAGCGCCAGCGCTTGCAGCAGACGACCCTCGACCGCAGGTTTCATCATCACCTCGCCGTGACCGAGCGGAATGGCGATGTCGCCAAAGGCCAGGTTGCGGTAACGCTCCGGCACGAAATCCTCGCGCGGCGTCTGGGTCAGGGTATCCAGCACCCGCTGATCCAGCACCTCCCAGGTCCGGATCTGTTGTTCAATCATATTGTGGCGGGCCAGTTCGAAATCGAATGCGGTCATGGTGGGGTCCTGTCAACGCCGGAGGGTTATGGTATTTGAGCGGGGGCGATGCTCCCGGTGGGAGCCGGCTGATTTTAGCATAAGCGGGATTGCCGCCGCGCTGACTGCGAATGCCAAAAGGGTTGGTGCGAGGCGCGGGGTCAGGGCGCATCTTCCTGACCACGGCGTTGCGTGGCGGCGTCCTGCATGAAACGCTGGAGATCCTGCTCGAACTTTTTCAACTCCTGCGGGCGAGTCGGCACGGCCGGCGCACCGCTGGAGTCGGCCGCTTCCGGTGGAACGCGCGCCGCCTCTGGCTTCTCGCCCAGCCAGCGGGCCAGCGTCAAACCGATGATGGTCAGCACGATGAATAGCAGCAGCAGGCGCACGTTGAGACCTTTTCCCTGAGCGGGGCGAATTCAGGAGCGGCTGGGGCTAAATGCCACACTGCGTCTGGCGCAATGGCGCACCGGGCGTTGAGCATGATTAAAGGAAGGTAGCGCCGACCGAAAACAGCCGTTCGACCTCGGGCACCCTCTTCTTGTCCACCAGGAACAGGATCACATGGTCGTCGGCCTCGATCACGGTATCATGGTGGCAGATGGTGACTTCGTCGCCACGGGCGATAGCGCCGATGGTCGTGCCGGGCGGCAGCCGGATTTCCTCGACCCGCCGGCCCACCACCTTGGAGGTTTTGTAGTCGCCGTGGGCGATGGCCTCGATGGCCTCGGCGGCCCCGCGCCGCAGGGAATGCACCTTGACCACGTCGCCACGGCGGACGTGGGTCAGCAGGCTGCCAATGGTGGCCTGCTGCGGTGAAATGGCGATGTCGATGATGCCCGACGATTCCACCAGATCCACGTAGGACACCAGATTGATCAGGGCCATCACCTTGCGAGCGCCCATGCGCTTGGCCTGCATGGCCGACAGGATGTTGGCCTCATCGTCGTTGGTCACGGCGCAGTACACGTCCACCTGCTCGATGTTTTCCTGGCGCAGCAGATTCTCGTCGGCGGCGTCGCCCTGCAACACGATAGCGCGGCTCAACAGTTCGGAGAGCCGCTTGCTGGTGGCTGGATTGCGCTCAATGACCTTGACCTGGAACCGCTCCTCCAGTCCCTGCGCCAGTTGGGCGCCGATATGGCCACCGCCGGCGATGATGATGCGCTTGACCATCCGGTCCAGTTTGCGCAATTCGCCGATGATGGCGCGCGTGTTCTTGCGAGCAGCGATGAAAAAAACCTCGTCGTCGGCCTCGATGACGGTATTGCCTTCCGGAATGATCGGTCGGCCCTGGCGGAAGATGGCCGCTACCCGGGTCTCGATGCCCGGCATCCGCTCCGGCAGGGTTCGCAGCGCCTGACCGACCAGGGTGCTGCCTTCATAGGCCTTGACGCCCACCAGCCGCACCTGGCCTTCGGCGAAATTCAGCACCTGCAAGGCGCCGGGGTGCTCGATAATGCGCTGGATATAGTCGGTCACCAGTTGCTCAGGACTGATCAGCACGTCGATGGGCAGCGCTTCGTCCCTGAACAGGCGGTCCTGATAGGCGATATAGCCGCCCGCCCGGACCCGGGCGATCTTGGTCGGGGTGTTGAACAGGGTATAGGCGATCTGGCAGGCGACCATGTTGACCTCATCATTGTCGGTCAGCGCAATCAGCATGTCGGCGTCCGCAATGCCGGCCTGTTCCAGCACACTCGGATAGGAAGCGGGGCCACGGACGGTGCGCAGATCCAGCCGGTCCTGCAGGGCTTGCAGGCGCTCGGCGTTCGTGTCCACCACGGTCACGTCATTGGCCTCGCTGGCCAGGATGTGCGCGACCGAGCCGCCGACCTGGCCTGCACCAAGAATCACGATTTTCACCCACGGCCTCCGCTCATTCGTCCAGGGCTTTCTTGGGGTCGATCCCCAGGGCGCGCAGCTTGCGATAGAGGTTGGTGCGCTCCATCCCGACCCGCTCAGCCAGGCGCGCTACGTTGCCCTCGCACTCGCGGAACTGCTGCATCAGGTAGGTCCGCTCAAACTGCTCGCGGGCCTCGCGCAAAGTCAGGTTCAGGGGAATGCTCCCGGTATCCTGGGATTTGGCGCTGGTCGTCCCGCGCACGGCGGCATCGACCTCCTCCACCGCGATGTCTTCCTCACCGCCCAGAATCAGCAGGCGCTGCACCAGATTCTTGAGTTCGCGGATATTGCCGGGCCAGGCGTAGTTGCGCAGCCGGTTTTGCGCCGCCAGGGTGAAGTGGCGATAGGTCAGATTTTCCTGATCCACGAAGTAACTGACATAGTAATTGAGCAGTTCCGGCACATCTTCAACATGGTCGCGCAGCGGCGGCAGTTTGATCGGCACCACGTTCAACTGGTAATACAAATCCTCGCGAAACCGGCCCATCGCCACTTCCTGTTCCAGATCGCGGTGAGTAGCGGCCGCCACCCGGACATTGACCCGCACCGACTCCTTGCCGCCGATGCGCAGGAAGGAGCCGCTCTCCAGCGCGCTGGCCAGCTTGGCCTGGGCTTCGGAATCCATATCGGCCAGTTCGTCGAGAAACAGGGTGCCGCCGCTGGCCTGTTCCAGCCGGCCATAATGAATCCGCTCGCCCTGTTCAGAGCCGAACAGCTCCAGACTGGCGTTCTCGCGGGCAATGGAGCCGACGCCCACATCGATGAACGGCCCGCTCCGGCGCGGGCTGTGGGCATGCAGAAAGCGGGCGTAGACTTCCTTGCCGGTGCCGGGTTCGCCAAAAATCAGCACCGGGGCATCGTGCTGGGCGATCTTGAGCACTTGGGTCCGCAGGCGCTGCACCACCTCGCTGCGGCCGACCGGCTCAGCGACGATCCGCTGCTGGCGACGCAGATTCTGGTTTTCACGCACCAGCCGGTCCGCTTCCAGCGCCCGCTCCACGGTGAGCAGCAGCTTGGCCATGGACAGCGGCTTCTCGATAAAATCGTAGGCGCCCAGTCGGGTGGCTTCCACCGCCGTTTCGACGGTGCCATGGCCGGACATCATGATCACCGGGCAGGGCAGATGGTCGCCCTCGCTCCATTCCTTGAGCAGGCTGATGCCATCGGTATCCGGCATCCAGATGTCGAGCAGAATCAGATCAGGCCGCTGAACGCGCCGGGCCTCGCGGGCGGCGGCGGCGTTTTCCGCCGTCGCGACGATATAGCCTTCATCCTCCAGAATCTCCTTAACCAGATCGCGAATATCCGGTTCGTCATCGACGACCAGAATATAGGGCGCATTCATCCCGCCTCCTTATCAGGGGTTGACAGCACGGTAGGCGCAGGGAGCGAAGCGGGGTCCTGGCCATGAAGCGGCAACCGGATCACGATCCGCGCCCCGCCCTCGGGCGGCGATTCCAGATGGATCCAGCCGCCATGCTCTTCGACGATCTTTTTAACGATTGCCAATCCTAGTCCGGTTCCCTTGGGTTTGGTAGTCACATACGGTTCAAAGGCGTTCGCCAGAATAGGGCTGGGAAAGCCCGGTCCATCGTCGCGCACGCTCAGTTCGACGCAATCGGCTCCAGTCACATGCTCGCGGCGGCTTTCGATCCACAGGGTCGATCCATGACCGTCGCGAATGGCCTCGATGGCGTTCTTGACCAGATTGTGGAGCAACTGGCGCAGACGCACTTTGTCGGCCTGGATCGGCAGGGGTTCCGTCGTCAGCTCCAGCTTGATTTCAACCCCGGCCGGATAGTCGCGGTAGAGATAAAGCACCTCGGCGATGAACTCGTTCAGCTCCAGCGGCGCCAGTTGCAGGCGCGGGGGCCGGGCATATTCATTGAAGGCATCCACCATCTCCTTCATCGCCTGCACCTGCTGAATGATGGTGTGGGTGCCGCGCTCCAGCACCCGACCCTGTTCGTCGTCAAACTGCTTGAGATATTTGTAGCGGATGCGTTCAGCGGCCAACTGGATCGGCGTGAGGGGGTTCTTGATTTCATGCGCCAGCCGACGGGCCACCTCGGCCCAGGCCGCGTCGCGCTCGGCGCGCACCAGTTGGGTAATGTCATCGAACACAATGACATGGCCGCCGCGCAGGCCCACCGCATCCGGCAGCGAACTGCCGCGACACATCAGCATCCGCCGGCCAGTCCCGCCAAACCAGGCAATTTCCTGCCGCCAGTCGCCCGTCGTATTGAGTTGCGGGCCGATGGCCTCGATCAAATCCTGGAGTACCGGTTGTGCGGCCACGATGCGGCGGGGATTAGCGCCGATGAACGTAGTCAGATCTACGCCCAGAATCTGGCTGGCTGCGGCGTTGCAGGTTTGCAGGCGGCCCATTTGGTCAAGGGTTAGCACCCCGGACGACAGTCGCGCCAGCACCGTTTCCAGATAGGCGCGCTGGCTCTCGACCAGCTCCTGGCTGCGGCGCGCGGTATCCCGCGCCTGCGCCAGGTTGCGGGTCATCTGATTGAACGATTGCACTAGAAATCCCAGTTCGTCGCCGCCGGCGCTGGGCAACTGCTGGTCGAACTGGCCGGCAGCGACCGCCTCGGTGCCGCCGGCCAGTTCCCGCAGCGGCTGCACCAGTTGGCGCGCGGTGTGAAACGCGGCCCAGAAAGCGGCCAGCACCGCCAGCAGCAAGGCCAGCGATAGGGTCAGGGTGAAACTGGCCTTGAGCGGCGCCCGCAGGAAAATCAGTTCCTTGTAGCTGTCGAACGCCGCCTGGACCGCATCAGCCAGCAAACTCAGACGGTCCGTCACCGGAAACAGCGCTTGCAGCATCTGCTCCTCGCCGCCGGAGGTGGCGACCCGCACCACCGCCCGGATGTGAAAGCCAGCATTGCGCACCGGTTCCAGCCCGACGTAATTGCGGCCCTGGCGGACTTGTAGCGCCACAGCCTCTGGCGGCGGGTCCGGCACGATCAGCGTCGGGTCGGTGGTCGCCGTAGCGATGATGCGTCCGCCATGACCGAACAGCGTCAACTCTGCGGCCTGGCCCAGATCGAGCCACTCATCCAGCCGCCGGGCCGCCTGTTCGCCATCGCTGTCAGTCACGGCTTCAGCCACCCGCCCGGTTTGCTTGAGCACCTCGCGCATCCGGAGATCCAGCGCCGTGCGGCTCAACTCCAGCGCGTCCACCAGCCCGCGATCCACTTGCACGTTGAACCAGCTATCAATGCCCCGTTGCAGAAAGTGCAGGGAGAACCCGTAGACCAGCGCCACCGGAGTGATGGCCAGCACCGCGAAGATGCCCACCAGGCGCAGCGTCAGGCGGGCGCCGGGCACATGGCGCCGGTACAGGCCGATCAGACCCACCAGGTTGTAGAGAATCAGGAGCGCCAGCGCGCCCAGGCCGATGGCGCTGAGCAGCAACAGCCAGGAGTACATTTGCCCGAACTGGGCCGAGTTGGTGGTGGCGCGGCCCATCAGCACCAGGATGACCAGCAGCAGACCCAGCAGCGCCAACGCCGGCAGCCGGCCCTGGCCGTGGGCCAGGCGATGGATCAAAGCGGCCATGAATACCACTCGCTGGCCAGTCGCCAGTCGTCTGACAGGTAGGCCACCAGGCGCAGCGGCGCCGGCAGGGCTTCGAGGTCGATCCGGGCGCGCAGCGCGCCCTCATAACGTTCGTTTTCCGCCAGCAGGCTGCGGTCCAGCAGGGGAAAATCTGCGATATCCCCCATGAACCGCAGCGCGGCGGCGCGGGTGGCAAAGCCGCGTCGCTCGCCACTGTTCAGGTTGTTGACCAGGTATTGCCGGCTCAAGGCGTGATATTCCAGTTGAAAACGCTGGGTCAGGGCGTAGACGGTTTCATCCCATACCCAGGAGCGGCGCCGGCGTACTTCCATGTCAAGGGCGACGGTCAGCGGCACCCCGTTTTGCAGCGCATCCAGCGCCACCGCGCTGAAGCGGTATTCGATCCGGGCGTTGAGCCGATAGACCCCGTTTTCCAGGCGGGTGGCGGCGCTGAGCACCTCGAAGCCGGACGCCCAGGTTGGGGCAGCGCTCAACAGACCCGCCAGCAGGACGATCCCCAGGCTGGTCCAATAGTACCGCGTTCGAGATTCCGCAGTGGCTAGCATGACTTGACCAGCACCGCGTAATACAGCCCATCCATGCCGGCCTCACCGGGCAGAATCTGTCGACCCTGCGCCAAGGGTCGACCCCAGTCGGCGGTGACCGGCTGTTCTTTGGCATCAGGCCGGGTGGACAGAAACTGGGCGATCACCTGCGCGTTTTCCTGATCCAGCACCGAACAGGTGGCGTACAGCAGACAGCCACCCGGACGCAGCAACGGCCATAACACCGTTAACAGGGCCTGTTGCCGGTTCGCCAGGGCAGCGATATCCGTTTCGCGGCGCAACAGTTTGATATCGGGATGGCGGCGGATCACACCGGTCGCCGAACAGGGCGCGTCCAGCAGAATCCGGTCGTAGGGAACGCCATCCCACCAGTTCGCCGGCCGCTGGGCGTCACCGGCGATCAGCCGGGCTGCAAGCCGCAGCCGGTTCAGATTGTCCCGCACCCGTTCCAGCCGGACGGGATCCTGATCCAGGGCGGTGAGTTGCAAATCGGGCGCGCATTCCAGCAGATGACCGGTCTTGCCGCCGGGCGCGGCGCAGGCGTCCAGCACCCGCAGGCCAGGCTGCACCGCCAGGAGTGGAGCCGCCCATTGCGCAGCAGCGTCCTGCACCGAGACCCAGCCCTCGGCGAAACCCGGCAACGCTGCCGGTTCTACCGGTTCCGCCAGGGTCAGCGCCGTTGCCGCCCCGACGGCCGGTTCGACCGCCCGTCCCGCCGCCGTCAGTCGCGCTCGATAAGCCTCACGGTCGAGATGCAGACGATTGATCCGCAGGGTGAACGGTGGGCGGGCGTTGTTGGCGGCGACGAGGGCCGGCCAGTCCGCCGGCCAGTCCTGTTGCAGGCGCTCCAGCAGCCAGCACGGATGGGCGGTACGAACTTGCGGATCGGTGTCTATCAAAGCCGCCAATTCCGCGCGCCGGCGCAGAAAGGAGCGGAGGATGGCGTTGACCAGACCCGCCGCCCACGGTTTATGCAGTTCGCGGGCGGCGGTCACGGTTTCGGCGACGGCGGCGTGGGCGGGAATGCGCAACTGTTCCAACTGGTACAAGCCGATGAGCAGCAGCGCCTGGACGGTGGATTCCCGGGGATCGAGGGGCCGTTGCAGCAACTGGTCGAGCCAGACCTGCAACCGGGGCTGCCAGCGGCAGACGCCATAACACAACTCCTGCAACAAGCCGCGCTCCCGCTCGGGCGCGTGCTCCAGCGCCAGCGCCAAAGCCGTCGTCAGCGACCGCCCTTCGCCGAGAACCTGCCCTACCACTTGGGCCGCACGGGCGCGAACGCTCATGCCGCGCCCAGCCGCTGACCGAGCAGCCGCCGGGCGTTCAGGAACGCGGCGGCGGGCAGCGGCCGCCCGCCCGGCAGTTGCACCTCGGTCAACCGCAGTACGCCCTGACCGGTCGCGACCACGATGCTCTCCCGGTCTTCGCCCACGACCGTACCCGGCGGGGCGGTTGCAGGCGCATCCTCGGCCCAGGCCCGCCACAGACGCAGGGTTTGCCCGCCCAGTCGGGTTTGGGCGACCGGATAGGGATTGAACGCCAGAACATGGCGTTCCAGCTCCGACGCGGACCGGGTCCAGTCCACCTCCAGCTCGGTCTTGCTCAGCTTGGCGGCGTAGGTCGCTTGCGCATCGTCCTGCGGTTCCGGCGTCAAGCAGCCCGCCAGCAATTCCGGCAACGCCTTGCGCAATAGCAGTGCGCCCAGCGCCGCCAGCCCGTCGTGCAACTCGCCGCCGGTCATCCCGCGTTCAATCGGAAAAGCGGCTTGTGCGAACACCGCCCCGGTATCGAGACCGGCGTCCATCTGCATGAGACTGATCCCGGTTTCGGCATCGCCCGCCAGCAGCGCCCGGTGGATCGGCGCCGCGCCGCGCCAGCGGGGCAGCAGCGAAGCGTGGACATTGATGCAGCCCCGGCGGGGAATCGCCAGCACCGCTGGCGGCAGGATCAGGCCATAGGCGGCCACCACCAGTAGATCGGCTTGCCAGGCCGTCAGTTCCGCCTGAACGGCAGGATCGCGCAAGGTCGCCGGCTGGCGCACCGGAAGCCCAGCGGCGGTGGCGCACGCTTTGAGCGGACTGGCGCGCAGTGAGCGCCCCCGTCCCGCCGGTCGATCCGGCTGGGTATAAATAGCGGCGACCGCATACCCGGCCTCCAGCAGGGCTTGCAGGCTGGGAACGGCGAAATCAGGCGTGCCAGCAAAGATCAGACGCGGTGGAGTGGTCGTCATGCAGAGGTATCAGTGGTGAGGGGGAATGACTCAGGCCGGAGACCTGGCGGCGGGGAGGCGCAACCCGGCGCGGCCAGGGTTCAGGGGCGCGCTTCCAGACGGGCCTGTTTCTCCAGCTTCTTGCGAATGCGGTCGCGCTTCAGCACCGACAGGTAATCTACGAACAACTTGCCGTCCAGATGATCGATCTCGTGCTGGATACAGACGGCCAGCAGGCCGCTGGCGTCGAGTTCGAACGGTTCGCCGTCGCCATCCAGCGCGCTGACCCGCACCCGGACGGCGCGGCGGACGGTTTCGTAAAATCCGGGCACCGACAAACAGCCTTCTTCACTCTCGTCCTCGCCTTCCCGTTCCAGCAGGGTCGGATTGATAAAGACCAGCGGCTGGCGCTTGTCCTCGGACACGTCCATTACGATGATCCGCTTTTGGACGTTGACCTGGGTTGCGGCCAGGCCGATGCCGGGCGCGGCGTACATGGTCTCCAGCATGTCGGTCACCAGAGTTCGGATGCGGTCATCCACGGTTTCCACCGGTAGCGCCGGTTTGCGCAACCGGGGATCGGGATAATGCAGAATGTTCAATCGCGCCATGGCCAGCTCCGTGAACGCCCTTTGCGAGGGGCGCAGCAAGGGTTTGGATGAAATCATACGAGAAACTCCCGCGCCGGGGCTATACTTTGCGTGATGGGGGTGATCGTCGCACTCCCGCCCATGTCTCCGGAGGATGAGCAAGGATCATGAACACCACGCGTTCCTCAAGGCGCCTCGGAACCGCCCTGTCGCTGGCGACGGCGGTTCTGCTCGGGGCGTGCGCCCAGTCGCCTGCGCCGCTCGATTCCGACCCCGCCAGCGGCGGACCGCCGCCGCTGGCGGGGTCAAAGGCCGCTGCTGCCGAGCCGGGCGCCGCTGCGGTAGCAGCACCGGTCCCATTGCGTCCCGATCACCCCCAGACCTACACCGTGGTTCCGGGCGATACGCTGTGGGGCATCGCCCAGCGGTTTCTCCAGAACCCCTGGCAATGGCGGGATATCTGGCGGCAAAACCCGCAAATCCGCAATCCTAACCGCATTTATCCGGGCGACGTGCTCAAATTCAGCTACGACGCCAGCGGTCAGCCGCGACTGGAAGTCGCCGAGCGCATGGAGGCGCCGCTGCTCAAGCTGTCGCCGGAAGTGCGGGTCGAGACGCTGAGCCAGCCGATTCCTCCGGTGCCGCGCGCCGCCGTCGAATCCTTCCTGACCCGCGCCCTGGTCCTCGATCAAGCGCAGTGGAAGGGTGCGCCCTACATCGTGGCCGACGACGACAACCAGGTCATCTACGCCGACCGCGACCGGGTTTATGCCCGTGGCGCTCTTTTCGACCAGCCGCGCTACCAGGTGTTCCGTCCCGGCGAAGACCTGCGTGAACCCGGTTCCGGCCGTTACCTGGGCACCGCCGGCGTCTACCTGGGCCAAGCGTTGCTCGACCGGGATGATGATCCCGCGACCTTCACCCTGACCCGCACCCTGGCTCCGGTGCGTCCCGGCGACCGGCTGTTTGAGATCGAACCGGAGGACGAACTTTACAATTTCGAACCGCATCCCGTGCCCCCGGATACCGAAGGCTCCATTATCGCCAAGCTGGATGTCGACGTCACCCAGATCACCCAGTACAGCAGCGTCATCATCAATCTGGGCGCGCAGGAAGGACTGGAGCCTGGGCATGTCCTCGCCATTTACGGCCAGGGCCGGGCGATTGAGGATCCGGTCGCGGGCGGGTCGGTGAGGCTGCCGGGCGAGCGCGCCGGTCTGCTGATGGTTTACAAGGTGCATGACCTGGTCAGCTATGGGCTGGTGATGCAGATCGAACGCGCGGTTCATCTGCAAGATCGGGTGACTACGCCCTGAACCGGGACGACCTGCCTTCGGAAACCGATCCGGCCTGGTTGCTGGCGCTGCTGCGGGCGCCGGGGATTGGGCCGGCGCGCTTCGCCCGACTGCTGGAGCAGTTCGGCTCGGCGGCGGCGGTGTTTGCCGCCGACCGCGCGGCGTGGAGCCAGGCCGGCGCGCCGGATGCCGCGCTGGATTATCTACGCGCGCCCGACTGGCGTCAGGTCGAACAGGATCTGGCCTGGCTGGAGCGGCCCGGCAACCATCTGCTGACGCTGGACGATCCCCGCTATCCGCCCCTGTTGCGGCAGATTCCCTATCCACCGTCCCTGCTGTTCGTCCATGGCGACCCGAGTTGTCCGCGAGCGCCGCAACTGGCTATCGTCGGCACCCGCAATCCTACCCCGCTGGGCCGGGAAACCGCACAGCGCTTCGCCGCGCATCTGGCCGAATCCGGACTGGTTATCACCAGCGGGCTGGCGCTGGGCATTGACGCCGCCGCGCATCAGGGCGCGCTGGCCAGCGCCGGCGGCCGCACGCTCGCGGTGATGGGCACCAGCCTGGACCGGGTCTATCCGGCCCGGCATCGCGATCTGGCCCACGCCATCGCCGAGCGCGGCGCGCTGGTGTCGGAGTTTCCGATCGGCACTCCGGCGGCGGCGGGCAACTTTCCCCAGCGCAACCGGCTGATCAGCGGTCTGGCGCTGGGGGTGCTGGTAGTGGAAGCGGCGGCCCAGAGCGGTTCGCTGATCACCGCTCGCCTGGCCAACGAGCAGGGCCGCGAGGTGTTCGCCATTCCCGGCTCCATTCATAATCCGCTGGCCAAGGGTTGCCACGCGCTGATCCGCCAGGGCGCAAAGCTGGTGGAAACCGCGGCGGACATCGTGGAAGAACTCGGCTCTCTGGCGGCGGCCGGCAGGGCCGACGCGCCCCTCGCCACGGCGCCGTCGTCGATAACTCCGGCGCCCCAACCGCTGGATGAAGATTATCGGCAGGTGCTGACCGCCATGGGCGATGAGTCGGTGGGCATTGATCTCCTGGTGGAGCGCTGTGGATTGACGGCGGAAGCGCTTTCCTCCATGCTGCTGATTCTGGAACTGGAAGGTTACGTAGCGGCCATCCCCGGTGGTTTGTACAGCCGCCTCAAGCCCTGAGTATTGATCGTCAACCCAACGTTCTTCTGATAAAAATCTTGCGCACACCGCTTCTTCCGTCGCATCAGCGTCCTCGCCCGGCGGCGGGGGTTTGTCCTTCCCAAGTGAGTGCAGTAATGAAAGAAAACGTCCTGGACGTGCTGATGTATCTATTTCAAAACTACATGGATGAGAATGTGGATGTGGATTCCGACCGGGAATCCATCCAAAGCGATCTGCTGGTCGCCGGGTTTCCCACGCGGGAAATTCAGCAGGCGCTGGAATGGCTCGATAGCCTGGTGGACCGCCAGGCGACTTCCCTGAAGGTCAATCCCGGTTCCTGCCGTATTTATGTTGATCCGGAGCGGGCCAAGCTGGATGTGGAATGCCGGGGATTTTTGCTGTTTCTGGAGCAGAGCGGCATTCTCAATTCGGAAACGCGGGAACTGGTCATTGACCGGGTCATGGCGCTGGAAGCCGATGATATCGGTTTGCGCCAGTTGAAATGGATCATCCTGATGGTGCTGTTCAACCAGCCGGGACAGGAAGATGCCTGCGCCTGGCTCGAAGATCTGGTATTCGATGGCGTCCCCGGCTACCTTCATTAGGCGCGTCTTCCCGCATCGCGGCTGAAAGCGCGCTGCGCCAACCGGTTCCGACCGGCGAAGCGCCACTGTCTAGCCGGGTTTGGTCCCGGCGCTCTCTCTCCCCGCCTACCCGCGCTGTCGTCATGAGCAAAAATCTGGTCATCGTGGAATCGCCAGCCAAGGCGAAAACCATCAAAAAATATCTGGGCAAGGATTTCGAGGTTTTGGCCTCCTACGGTCATGTGCGCGACCTGGTGCCCAGGGAAGGCGCGGTGGATCCCGACCACGACTTTGCCATGAAATACCAGCTTATCGACAAGAACGAGCGCCATGTCGAGGCGATTATCAAGGCGGCGGCCAAGGCCGAGGCGCTGTATCTGGCCACTGACCCGGATCGGGAAGGCGAGGCCATTTCCTGGCATTTGTCGGAGCTGCTGCGGCAGCGCGACCTGATCGGGGACAAGCCGGTGCGGCGCGTGGTGTTCCACGAAGTCACCCAGCGGGCGATTGTGGATGCCGTCGCCCACCCGCGCGCCCTGTCGCTGGATCTGGTCAATGCGCAGCAGGCCCGGCGGGCGCTGGATTACCTGGTCGGGTTCAATCTGTCGCCGCTGCTGTGGAAGAAAATCCGCCCTGGTTTATCCGCTGGCCGGGTGCAGTCGCCGGCGCTGCGGATGATCGTCGAGCGCGAGGAGGACATCGAACGCTTTCAAGCCCGGGAATACTGGACCCTGGAAGCCGACGCCGCCAAGGCCAGCCAGCCGTTCGTTGCCCGGCTGGCCGAATACGCCGGCGACAAGCTGAATCAGTTCAGCATTGCCGATGATGAACAGGCGCACGCCATGGAACAGGCGCTGTTGACCTCCGCGCGCATCCAGTACGCGGAATCCGGCGCGGTGGATGAAACGATCATCGGCCGGCTGCGGATCGTCAGGGTCGAGCGCAAGCAGCGCAAGCGCAATCCCGCCGCGCCGTTCACTACTTCCACTCTGCAACAGGAAGCCTCGCGCAAGCTCGGTTTTTCCACCCAGCGCACCATGCGGGTCGCCCAGCAGTTGTACGAGGGCATTGACACCGGCAGTGGCGCAGTCGGCCTGATCACCTACATGCGCACCGACTCGGTCAATCTGGCCCAGGAAGCCATCGCCGACCTCCGCACCCTGATCGCCCAGCGTTACGGCGCGCACAACCTGCCGCCCGCGCCCCGCGTGTTCAAGACCAAGGCCAAGAATGCCCAGGAAGCGCACGAGGCGATCCGTCCGACCGTTATTGCGGCGCTGCCCGAAACGCTGCGCGCCGCGCTCAACCCGGATCAATACGCTCTGTATGAACTGATCTGGAAGCGCACCGTCGCCTGCCAGATGATCGCCGCGACTCTGGATACCGTCGCCGCTGATCTGGCCTGCGGCGCGGGTAACAGCTTCCGCGCCACCGGCTCGACCATTGCCAATCCTGGATTCATGGCGGTTTATCAGGAGGGCGTGGACGATCAGGGTGACGAGGAGGACAGCCGGGCGCTGCCGCCGCTGCGGGAAGGCGAATGGATTGACCTGCGGGCGCTGCGTCCGGAACAGCATTTCACCGAGCCGCCGCCGCGCTATTCCGAGGCCAGTCTGGTCAAGACCCTGGAGGAGTACGGTATCGGCCGGCCGTCCACCTATGCGACGATCATTTCGACCCTGTTGGCCCGCGAATACGCGGTGCTGGACAGTCGCCGGTTCAAGCCCACCGACATCGGTCGGATCGTCAACCGCTTTCTGACCCAGCATTTCACGCCGTATGTCGATTACGAATTCACAGCCCGGCTGGAAGATGATCTGGATGCCGTGGCGCGCGGCGAGGAAGACTGGCTGCCGCTGATGCGCGGGTTCTGGGGGCCGTTCAAGCAACGGGTTGAGGAAAAGACCGAGAAGGTCTCGCGCCAGGACGTGGTGCAAAGCCGCGAACTGGGCCAGGATCCCAAAACCGGCAAGCCGGTGTCGGTGCGGATGGGCCGGTTTGGGCCATTCGCGCAGATTGGCGACAAGGACGACAGCGAGAAGCCGCGCTTCGCCAGCCTGCGCCCGGAGCAGCGGATGGATGCCCTGACCTTGGAGGAGGCGCTGGCGCTGTTTCAGTTGCCGCGCGATCTGGGAATGACCGCTGCGGGCGAGCCGATGCAGGCTAATATTGGCCGTTTCGGTCCCTACGTGCGCTACGGCAAGAATTACGTCTCGCTGAAGAACGCGGATCCGTACAGTGTCAGCCGCGAGCAGGCGCTGGAGCTGATCGCCGCTCATGAGGAAGCGGCGGCCAATAAGGTGCTGCGCACTTTTCCCGGTTCGGCGATTCAGATTCTCAATGGCCGGTTTGGCCCGTACATCACGGATGGCAAGAAGAATGTGCGTCTGCCCAAGGGCCGCGAGCCGGTCAGCCTGAGTCTGGCTGAATGCGAAACTCTGGTGCGCGAGGCGCCGGAAAAGAAGAAATCCACCGCTCGCCGCGCAGCCACCGGAACGAAGGCCAAAGCGAAGCGCTCCAGCGGCGGTTAACCCGGATGGATTGGCTGCGGTTGCAGGCTGCCGCCCGCGTCATCCACGCTGGCGGCATCGTCGCCTATCCGACTGAAGCGGTTTATGGCCTCGGCTGTGATCCGCACAACGAAACCGCCGTGCGCCGGTTGCTAGCCCTCAAGCGACGACCGCTGCACAAGGGCCTGATCCTGATTGCGGCGGATTTCGCGCAACTGGCTCCCTTTCTGCAACCGCTCTCCCCATCGGATCAGACCCGGCTCGCCGCCACTTGGCCAGGGCCGTATACCTGGCTGATCCCCGCCCGACCCACCACGCCGCCCTGGCTGCGGGGCCGGCATGACACCCTAGCGGTGCGAGTCACCGCGCATCCATTGGCTGCGGCGTTATGCCGGGCTTGCGGTCATCCTCTGGTGTCCACCAGCGCCAACCGGAGTGGTCGCCCGCCGGCTCGCACGGTGCTGGCGGTGCGCCGGCAACTGGGATGCGACCTTGATGATCTGCTGCCCGGCCTGACCGGCGGTGCGGTGCAACCCACCGAAATTCGGGATTTACGCACCGGGCGGGTGACGCGCGGCGCTTGAGGAGCGGGTGTTGCCGGCGTGACCCTGTGAAACCTTCAGATTGCAGGACTACCCATCAGGCCAGCAGGCAGGACAGCGCCTCGCGCACACGGATCTGATCGGCTGGAACCAAGGTTCCGAGTTTACCGCGAACCAGCCGATGGTCGAGAGTAAACAGCTTGAAGCGCACTATAGACGGTGCGGGTAACCCGGCCGCGATTTGATCGGTGATGGGAGTGTCCAGAGGCCAAAAGGAATGCTGGGCCGAGGTGATCATTGCCATAATGCTATGTCCCGCTGGCGTGTTGAAGAGAGCGTTGGGCGATAGAACCAACGCCGGCCGGTTCTTGTGAGCCAGCGAATCGGTAAAGGGAAACGGTACGCGCACGATGTCGAAGCGTTCAAAGGTCACGGTAGGCGGCCTCATCCTCGCTGGATTCCCACTCGCCGAGTGTGCTTTGAATCGCGCGCAGATAATCCAGATCGAGCGGTCGCACGCGACGCACCGCAACCCGGCCATCCTGCTCGACCTCCCAGGCGATCAGGTCGCCTGGCCCGATTTCGAGCAAGGCGCGAATTTCGCGCGGCACGGTGGTTTGTCCCTTGGCGGTGATTTTGGCAATGGCGGACATGCGATTTCTCCAGAACAGCACCTTACTTTCTTACTGTAATGCCCCTACTCCGAATCAACAAGAGAGAGAAAGTGGCAGGCGTGTTTTTGTGGATCACCTTGATGATCTGCTGCCCGGCCCAACCGGCGGTGCGGTGAAACCCACCGAAATTCGGGACTTGGGCACCGGGCGGGTGGCGCGCGGCGCTTGAGGGGTGGGTGTTGCCGGCGTGACCCTGTGAAACGGGGAGATGCATTAACCAGCGGGAATAAGGGGGTATTAGTGCGGGATGGGGCGAGGATGGCGCGGCTGGTGGCGGCATGAAGAGAATGTATTAAAGATGGACATTTTTCCGCTTTTCGACCGTATCCTTGCGAAAGATGTGAGTATAGTTTTTAATGATGCGTGTAAGTGTTCCAGTTGAAACCTAAGGGAAAAGAAATATAAATGAACATACGACCATTTTTGGATTACTGGGTATCCCGAACCCTGTTAGTTCTCGCCATGTTAGGTATGCCGGCGATAGTCTCGGGCTTCCAAACCACCGACCTGATCCCGGTCGATAACGGGTCTTACAGCAATTGGGCCAGCAATGACAGCCTGACAGGCGACTACAGTGATGTCACTGAGGGCCCGGGATGTACTCCGAACGCCTTTTTCGACTATTGGGTAAGAATTCCTTCAGGAGGAAACGCCCGACAGTCAGCTACCCTGAACCTCAGCTCCATCCCAAACGGTACGACGATCACTGCTATCGGCATCACGGTCTGCGCGAACGATGGTTTGAGCAGCCTCGGAACCTTCCGTACCTTTACCCGGATTAACGGATCAAACTCCGACGCCGCTGCCGATATAACGGTGCCTCTTACGATTTCAGGCACACCGTACACTCAAAATATCGCTTTGAACGTAGCCAAGACCGCCGGCACTGCGGTCGAGGTTGGCGTCCGGAAGGGCAATAATTTGACCGTGAGCATTGGCACATTGTCCGCTGTCATTTCGTACCGGGCAACTCCGACCCTGTTGGTCACCAATTCACCGGTTACCTATAACGGCTTGCCCCAAGCGGCCACGGTCCAAGCGAACAGTGATGTCCCCGCTCCTAACACCGTTGTTCCGGGCACCGTCAACGATGTCAAATATGATGGTTCATCGACGATACCGACCAACGCCGGCACCTACGCCATCACAGCGGACTTTGCCCCAACCAATACCGGTGACTACAACAGCCTAAGCGATGCAGCGGCTGGCAACTTTGTGATCGCCAAGGCTGATCAGACCATCACCTTTGGTCCCAATCCAGGGCCGGTGACCTATACGCCCAGCGGTACGTTCCCGGTGGGCGCCACTGCCAGTTCCACGTTAGCCGTTACCTTCACCTCAACCACCACCGGCGTTTGCACCATCTCGGGTAGCACGGTGACCATGGTGACCGCCGGCCTCTGCACCATCGCCGCCGACCAAGCGGGCGACAGCAACTACAACGCCGCCTCCACGGCTACGCAGGACATCTTGACTATCGCCAAGGCTGCCACGACTACTGTAATCACCAGCGATACGCCCGATCCGTCGTTAGTTAACCAAGAAGTGACAGTGAACTTTGCCGTTACCACAGGGAATGGACCCGCAGCGGCGGGGGCTACTGTTCAGGCTGTGGCGCCGGGACCCACGGGCGACGTGACGGTTACGGTGACGGGGCCAGTCAACAGCAACTCTTGCATGGCCACGCTTCCTGCGGGGAGCTGCACCCTCCCCGGCACCGACTTTCCCCAACCCGGAAGCTATACGCTGACGGCCACCTATGCGGGCGACACCAACTTCAACACCAGCTTCGGCACTGCGTCCCACCAGGTTAATCAGCTCGGACCTGTAGGGGGAGGCGCAGCCATTCCCACCCTGCAAGAATGGGCGCTGATCCTGATGGGGCTGCTGTTCGGTGGTCTGGTCTGGCGTCAATCGCGGCGGACAGGGCGGATGGAAGCGTAATCCTTCCTCCTTCAAGCTGGCGCTTCTCCTCAACGGGGGAGGCGCTGGGCGTAAACACAAAAAGGCCCGTCCTCTGACGGGCTTTTTGCTGGGGTGGAGAGAGTCAGACGGGCTCTTCAGCCTCCGTCAGCCTGACGGGGACACCCGCCGGGTTTGCGGCGCCAATTCCCCTAGAAAATCCCGGTGCAGCACGGCCCAGATCAAAATCGGCGCTACCGCTGGCAGGATCAGATACCCCAGTTGATACGCCAGCGCCAACAGTTCGCGCGTCAGCGGCGTAGTGCCCATTTGGACGGCGATGGCCGGATCCATCTGAAAGACCAGCACCTTGAGCGCCTCGCAAGCCACGCCCCAAACGGGTACTGGCAACAATAGCAACCCGCCCATGACCGCCCGATACAGTTGTTCACGCCAACCCGTCGGGGCCGCCAAGGTCAGCGCCAGCAACAGCGGCCAGCCGTAGGTGTATTTCAGCGCATTGATCGCGAAGACCACTTGCCCCGTCGCGCCAGGCGGCGCTGAACCGTCCGCCGGCGCGGCCATGACGAATCGAGTGACGATATCGACCACAGTGCCTTGCTGCTCAACCCCGGCGATGGCGTGCGGGAATAAATGGGTGAGGACGAAGTGGGTCCAGCCCGCAACCGGCATCAACAACAGCGGGGCCAGCACCACCCACAACGTAAATGCCGGGATCAGCCACAACAGCGCACCAATCAAAAACCGATCCATCGGGCGGCGCGGTCTCATGGCGATGCGCCCCCGGCCGGCGCGGGCTGGTTCCCGCTCGTCGGTGCCGGCAGCATCCGCACCCACAGCAGGTAGACAATGAGGCCATCCAGCATGATCAGGGCCTGCCACAGGTAGAGATGCGCCCACTCAAACCAGACCGGATTCCATTGCAACAAATAGAATAAACTGATGATCCGCACCACATTCAGGACTTGAATGGCCAGGAAGCTGACGCCGATTCCGATCCCTTTGGATTTCCAGCTCGCCGGCGTCGCGATGATGGCGGCCATCACCACGATCATCGCTTCGACTCCGTTGCACCCTGGCTGAATGCTGACCGCCGCGCCCGTCTCGCTATTGCTCAGCACGATGCCTTGCGCCTGCACCGTGCTATCGAAGAGCTGGAGCACCCCTGCGCTCACTTGGGCAATCACTGCGGTAAACGGCTGGATAATCCAGATTTGCACCGGCCCCAACAGTTCGATAGCGAACAGAGCCAGGAGAACCAACACGAAAACCATTAACGGCATGTACCGTGCGCCTCACGAATGAGTGGTAAAACTCCCCTGTTATTTACACTGGCGGGTGGGCGAAATCGGCGGCCAGTTCGTCCAGACCACTGACCACCCGGTCAGGCTCCATCTCCCACGGATCGAACACCGCATCGGGCTGACGCTTTATCCAGACGGCGCGCAAGCCGGCGGCCTTGGCGCCGATAACATCCCAGGCGTTGCTGGAGACCAGCCAGGTTTGGGCGGGGTCGTGGCCGGTGCGCCGCGCCAGGTAGGCATAGACGGCCGGATCGGGCTTGAAGGTGCGCAGGTCGTCAACGCTGACAACATCTTCCAGTTGGGACAATACGCCCGCATTGCCCAACAACGCCCGGATGCTGGCCTCCACTCCGTTGGTGAACGCCACCAGCCGATGTCCCTGGGTCTGAAAAGCGGTCAGGCTGGCGGCGACTTCCGGGAACAGCGGTAGATAGAGATAGGCTTCCAGCAGCCGGTCCTGATCGGATTCCGGCAACGCACAACGTAGGGCTTGCTGGGTATAGCGCAGCGCCTGCCGGGTGCAGGCGTCAAAATCCACATAATGCCGCATCAGGCCGCGCCGGAATGAATACTCCAACTGCTTGCTACGCCACAGTTCGGCAAACCGGCTCGCCTGTTCGCCGACCAGCGCCCGCAGTGGTTCGGCCATCGCCAGTGGATCTACCAGCGTACCGTAGACATCAAATCCCAAAGCAAACGTCTTTTCCACAATTTCCTCCTTGTTGAAAGCAGATGTTCTCCCGTGGTCCGGTGCTCAATGCATCCGAAGGACCGCCACGGCCAGCAGCAGCCAAGCCGCCAGCAAGGCCAGACCGCCGATGGGAGTGATAGCCCCCAGGGCGCGAACGCCGCTGAGGCTCAGGGCATACAGACTGCCCGAAAAAAGCAGTACGCCAGTGGTCATCAGCAGGCCGGCCCAGCGCAGCGCGCCCGATTCGGGCCGGTGCGCCGCCAGCAAGCCGATGGCCAGCAGTCCCAGGGCGTGATAGACATGATAGTTTAATGCGGTTTCGTACACCGCCAGCCGTTCAGGAGCCAACGTTGGCTTCAGGGTGTGCGCGCCGAACGCGCCCAGTGCTATCGCCAGCGCCATTCCGATGCTGCCGAGGGTCAGAAAGAGCTTCGCAGCTATGGGCATGGGGTTCCTCCTGAAGGTTCATACCGCTATACGGCGTCCGGGTTGCACAAATCCCACAAATGCGTATATTCCGGGGCCATTTACCAATCCTGACATAGAAACGCGCGGGCATCCTGGAAATACGGATGAGCCTCAGCCACCACCATCACATCCGCATGACGATTACCATGCCAGTTGTTACCGGGCATCCGCCTGCCGCTTACCCGTATCGTCCCGATATTGATGGATTGCGGGCGATTGCCGTTCTCCTCGTGGTTATTTTTCACGCCTTTCCACGGTTTATCAAGGGTGGTTTTATTGGTGTTGATGTTTTTTTTGTTATTTCCGGTTATTTGATTAGCACAATTATTTTTTCCAGTTTAGCGGATAACCGTTTTAGCTATATTGAATTTTATATCCGACGTATTAAGCGCATCTTGCCAGCTCTTTTACTGGTGATCATGAGCAGTGCTGTATTGGGATGGTATGTGTTACTGGCTGATGAATATCAGCAATTGGGGACACATATAGTAGCAGGCTCCAGCTTTGTTTCTAATTTCGTATTATGGAACGAAGCTGGATATTTTGACCGTCAATCATTTGAAAAACCCTTGCTGCATTTGTGGTCGTTAGCGATTGAAGAGCAGTTTTATATTGTTTGGCCGTTGCTGTTAGGATTGGTTTGGAAAAAAAAATGGAATTTTTTAGTACCTGTTTTGATCCTTCTTTTTTTTTCTTTTATTACGAATATCTATCTAACGACTAGCGGTGAGATTTCCGCTTTTTATGCGCCATGGTCGCGCTTTTGGGAGTTGATGGTGGGGTGCCTACTGGCTTATATGAAGTTATATAAACCAACCCAGTGGTCTTCAAATAGAAACGGGCAGTCGGGTATTGGTTTGCTTCTTATTTTTTTGGCTGCGCTGGTCTTAAATAAGCAGAGTGCGTTCCCCGGTTGGTGGGCGCTAATGCCAACGGTCGGCGCTTTCCTCATTATTAACGCTGGGCCTGATACCTGGTTCAGTCGTCATTTTTTAAGTAAGCCAAAAATGGTGTGGCTGGGTCTAATCAGTTATCCACTCTATCTTTGGCATTGGCCAATATTTTCATTTATTCACATCGTTATTTTTAAGGAAAAAATTAATCCCGCAATATTTATTTTAGCGATCATGGTCAGCATTTTTTTTGCATGGTTAACTTATAATTTCCTTGAAAAGAAAATCCGATACAGTCAGAAAACTGTCATTGCCATTGTGCTTTTAATCATTTGCATATTCTTTGCTTTAGTTGGGCTGGGTATTCAGCAAGAAAAACTAACTTCTCGTAACGATAGCATGAATATGGGATTTATTTCTAAAGCCTTGGCTGATATCGAATATGAAAATAAGATTGCAAGCAGAGAAATCAATCATCTGGATCTCTATTATATTGAGAAGAAAACGGATCAAACGGTGCTCTTTATTGGTGATTCACATATCAGACAGTATATTCCAAGAATCGTTGAACTATCAGAGAATCTCAATTTCAATATGAAATCTGTTTATATTACTCTTCGCGATGGATGTCCAATGATACCGGATGTCTTCGATGATATCGTTACAAAGTGCAAAAAAGCATGGGTGGAGCGGCTTGATTTTGCGTTAAGTTCCAAAATTGATGCCATCGTCATCGGCGCCTGCTGGAATTGTGTATTGACCAGTACGGTGGATAAGCCGATGATTACCTCGGCGGAGGATCCAAGAAAAGCGCGTGCGCTCAACGTGTTGGAAAGCTTGTTAAAGCAGATGGCGGCTAAGAAAACAGTCTATCTTCTGCTGGATAATCCGAATAATAAATTATTCAATCCCCGGAATTTTTTTGAAGGATCACGATTGAAAAAATTAACATTAAGAAAACTAACGGAACCTCTTCAACTCGATCATGAGCAGAAAACCTTGCGAGAAGAGCTGATAGTGATAGCACACCGAGCCGGAGCCTTGGTCATTGACCCCATACCCTCACTGTGTCCTGAGGGTAAATGCCACATATTAACTGATGAGGGTAAGCCTATTTACACCGATAATCATCATTTATCGACTTCGTGGACAAGGAAGTTTGCTAACTATATTGATATTACGGTTAAAACATCAGAAGAGGGCGCTACCCATCAGTAACAGGACTTTCGCTTTTCGTCATTCCCGCGTATGCGGGAATCCAGTAACTTATTGAAAATAATGGATACCCGCTTTCGCGGGTATGACGGAAAAGGTAGGTAAGCGAAAGTCCTAAGTAAGTGACTGTATAACTCCTTCCTTTGACAGAAATTAGCTGAAAAAAGAGTGGGAATTTTTAGGAATCCGAGCTTAGAGAATGTAAAAAAACTAACCTATTAATTTAACTCAACAACCACCGGCTGAAAGCCGGTGGTTGTTGAGTTATGCACCAACGCCCTTTTCTGCATGAGGAATGCGCATTTAAGGATCCTCTAAATACGGAGACAATTTGTAGATACTACGCGATGTTCGACTTTTCCGATGATCGATGATGGTTTAGCGGCGCGGCATGGCGGTGTGAGATACGCTGAGAGGAGCCAACCATCGCAACGCTCCGGGAATGCCGTCATGCCGCTTAAAGACTTTATCATCACCGTGTTTTGCTGGGTAGCAGCACACTTGCATACCCTGATCGACGCTGGCTCCTTGCGCCAGCGGGGGTTTGCTCCACAACTGACGGACAGTGAAGTCATCACGATGGAAGTGGTTGGCGAGTTTTTAGGGGTGGATACCGATGTGGGGATCTGGAAGTATTTTAGTCGCCACTGGCGGTCGTGGTTTCCGCCACTCGGATCGCGGACCCCCTTGGCCCAGCAGGCGGCGAATCTCTGGGTGATCAAGCAACGCCTTCATCAGTCACTTGTGATCGATCCAAGCGCGGCGACAGACCCCATTCGCTGGGTCGATGGCTGCCCCTTGCCGGTCTGTGGGTTGACCCGCGCCCTTCGATGCCGTCGGTCTCCCGATGCGGCGGACTATGGCTATCGTGCGGCGAAAAAGCTGCATTATTATGGACTTCACGGTCATCTGATGATCACCATTGACGGGGTCATCACCGCTTGGACGGTGACTCCGGCCCCGGGGATGAACGCGAGGCCCTCTGGGATTTAGCCGCTTGATCGCCGGCGTTCAGTTCCTCCCAGACCGCCTCGGCGATGAGCAGCTGACCATACAGCGGGCGGAGCAGATCGAAGTAACCGATGGCAGCAAGATGGGTCAGCGGCGAGGTGTTGCTCATCACCCCCATCATGACAGGCGACCCAGATCGCGCAAAGCCGCACAATATCTTCCTGTAATTCGGCGGTGTCGTAGTGCGCTTCAATGCGCCGCATGACCAGCCATTGCCAAAACTCCCACAGCGTCAAGCCGGCCAGTTCGCACGCTTTGCCCAACGACAATCGCTGCTGAGAGCGTAGAGGGTGAGCGCCAATTCGCGCCGCACGTCATGGACGTTCATCTGTGCAGCGTCCAACACGACCTGCGGAATTTCAAGGGTCGCTATCGCGGCTTCAGGCATGGTGGCTACTCCGTTCGAGGATTTGGGCCTGTCAATTTTCCGGTGATGGCGAAAGCAGAAAGCGCAGGGCCAAGGCGTCGAATTCATCCAACCCATTGATTCTGGGGATGGATAAATGGTGTGCGGAATGTCGGCTCTTGACTCACAGGAAGAGCCTCACGGCACCAGCAAATCGCCGCCTTCCATATGCAGCACCTCCACCCGCCAGCCGACCAGCAGCACGCTGCCGACCTGGCGACGCATTCCCGTGTCGGTGAACTCGAACACGTACAGCCGTTCCAGCTTCAACCGGCCATCACGGTCGCGCCGCCACCACAACCGCTCCAGCGCCACGGTATCATCCAGCAACTGCACGTTACTCTGCTGACAGGCGCGGGTGCTGGCGGCGCGGGCCTGCTCACGAGCGCCCAGACTGTCCCGCCAGAACCACAGGCCGATGCCCGCCACCAGCAGAAAGCCGAGCAGAAAGGAAAAACTCATAACAGCGGTTTCAGCCGGGCCAGAATGTCATCACGGGCCTGGGCCAGCAGCGAATCCCGGTCCAGACTGTCGAGAATATCCTGCACCACCCGCTTCGGCCCACCATCGCCCCACGACTTGCCCTGGGCGAAATACTGCTCGGCGGCTTTACCCACCACATAGGTGCCATACCAAGCCACTGCGCCCTGCGCCCCGGCCGTCACCACGGTGGACAGGCCGAGGCTGATGCCCTTCAGCGCCGCCGCCGCCAGATGCATCGCCCACACGGTGCCCATCAGGAACGCGAGCTGGATCGAGATGGTTTTGAGCAGCGAACCGGCCTCGCCCCGGGTGATCGGCAGGCCGTACACCCGGCTGAGATGGATGATCATGGCGGCATCGGTGGCGACCGCCGCCAGAATATCGGCGACCGGGATCGGATTCAGCGCTACCGCCACACCCTTGGCCAGACAATACTTGCGCACCACGCTGTCGGCCAGATCGCGGCGGATGACAATGATTTCGCGACTCAACCGGTCGGAGAAGCGACCGGCGAACAATCCAGCGTTGAGCGCCGCCATGGTCTTGCCTTCGGCCTTGAGGATGTCCCAGATCCGCTCGCGCAGCGCGGTCACATCCGGCGCCGGCCGGCGGCGGGTTTCGGTCTCATGGCCCTCGGCATCCACCAGAATCACGATGCGCTCAGCGGGCTGGGCGGCGGCGGTCAGCAAATCATGCGGCTGAATCAGACCTTCGGTGCGCTGGCGCAAGGTCTCCAGCAGCAGTTGGCGGTCGGTCTGGGTGTAGCGGTCGATCTTGTTCAGCACCAGCACCAGCCGTTGCGCCGCGCCCTTGACCTGACGCAGCGCTTTCAACTCGGTGTCAGTAATGTCGCCGTCGACCACGAACAGCACCAGATCGCTGCGGGTCGCGACATCGTGGGCCAGTTGCTCGCGCTCCTCGCCGGCCACCTCGTTGATGCCCGGCGTGTCGATCAGGAAGACGCCGCCGGCGTCATATTCCTGCCAGCGGGCGTGGGCGGCGCGGGTGGTCTCGCCATGCAACGGGCTGGTGGAAAACTTCACTTCACCCAGCAGCGCATTCAGCAGCGCCGACTTGCCGACGCTGACCCGGCCAAACACGGCGATATGCAAATGACCGTGCTCGATTTTTTCCAGCAGCAGTTGCAGTTGCCGGTATTCCTCGGCCAGCGCTGCGCGCACCGGCGGCGGCACCCGCTGATCGTCCAGCAGTTCGCGCAGGCTCTCGCGAGCCAGCGCCAGGTGCGTATCGCCGTTAACCGGACGCGGTTCCGGGGCCATCGCCGTCCCGCTGCCGCGCCCAAACCAGTTGGGCCAGGCGTTTTGCACGTGCTTCCAGATCTTCACTCAGATTATCCTCAAACATCCGCAGGGCGGGGCCGTTCACCAGATCGCCGCGACTTTCCAGGGACCGCGCCACAGCTTTCCCCAAGCTCTCAAAGATCAAACCATAGACCACGGCATGCATCATCCCGCCCACCACCGTGCCCATGCCGGGAAAAGCCTTGAACACGTTGCCGACCAGCGCCAGCAACAGATTCAGGCTGCGCTTGATCTGATTCCCGGCCAGATCCAGGAAGCGCTGCATGTCCACTTCGCGGGCCGGCACCTCGTACAGCGCACATAGCTCCTTGATCAGGTTAAAGCCCAGATAACCCTGAATCAGCACGTCGGTGCCCGGACTGACCGCTGCCAGCGCCCCGAATACCGCCTTGCGCGAATAGCCCTGGACGATGACGTCGGCTTTTTCCCGGCGATGCTGCGCCACCGCCGCATCCAGTTTTTGCTGCGCCAGCACGAACACCGCCGTATCGCGCAGGGCGTCCAGCACTTGCGGATCAGTATCGAGATAGCGCTGCAAGGCGCGGCGCAACTCGTCTACCCGCGCCGGGCGCTCCCGCATCGTGGTCTCCTCGCGCCCATCGTGGTAAATGCGGGTCACTTCCTCCACTCCGCCGCATTGCACCGGCGCGACCTCGACCTGTTCACCGACCCGCTCGGCCAGTCGCGCGCGCACCTGCTCCAGTTCGCGCTCGGTGAAACGGTCCACCTTGTTCAGCGCCACGATGAGCGGACTGCCCAAATCCACCAGAGTGCGCAAGGCGTCATACTGGTCGCGGGTCAGGTCGCCCTCACAAACGTAGAGGATGACGTGGGCGCGCAACGCCTCGTCGCGGGCAGTTTGATCCAGCGCGCCGCCGGCCTCGTTCAAACCGGGCAAGTCAGCCAGAATCAGCCGGTCGCCAGCGGTGCTGGTCCAGGTGTAATAGGTCACTTGGCGGGTGGTGCCGCCGCGCACGTCCACCGCGATGTCGGTTCCCGGCAGCAGAGCGCGGATCAGCGAGGATTTACCGACGCTGATTTCGCCGAAGGCCGCCACAATGATTTCGCCCGCTGCGCGCCGGCGCTGCAATTCCTCCAGTTCACGGCGAATGCCATCAACCGCGACTCCAGCAGCTTCGCTGTGCTCCAGCCGTTCGCGCAGGGTGGCTTCATCCGGCGGCTTGGCGGGAACGACGGCGCGGGATTTGCCGGCGGGCCGGCCCCAACGCAACACGCGCCAGACCCCGTAAGCGCCGCCTGCGCTGAGGACGCTCAGGATCAGTAGATAGAAGATCCAGAATCCGGGGCCGCGCTGTTGCAGGCGCTCCCACACCGACAGGCCAAGATCCGTGATGTACAGCACCAGCACCAGCAGGAAGGCAACCCCGACGCTGGCCCCGACCGCCAGCAGCAGGCGGATGGGCAACCAGGCCCTGGCGGCGGGCGACAACGGCAACTTAGGCAGGGAGGACATCGGGCGGGAACAGGGCGCGGAAGGAGGACGGCACGGGCAGAATCTTGCGCTGGGCGTAGTCAAAGAACACGATGCCGGTCTTGGCGCGGGCGACTTCGCGGCCGCTGGCTTTCTCGGTCACCTGATAGACGACATCGCAGCCGTACCGGTTAAAGTCGGCGACCGCCACTGCGATCACCAGGATCTCACCCGGAAACGCCTCGGATTTATAAATAATCACGCTGTCAGCCATAATGATGCCGGCGCCGTAAATGTCCAGCTCGCTAAGGCCATAATGCCCCAGGAACCGCACTCGCGCTTCATGCAGCAGGCCCAGCAGAGCATCGTTGCCCATGTGTCCGCCGTAATTGACATCAGTGATTCTGACCCGCAACTCGGCGCAAAACGGAAAATGCGCCGGCAGGTTCAGTTGGATTCGCGCCATGCGCTGCCTCGACCACTCGCTAAAATACGTTGATGGATGAAAGAGTTAGTCTGGAGGGATTCCAAGGGGGAACCGCCGTCCGGGCAGGGATTGTAAACGATTATCGCGGAAAACGGATTGCGTGGTTTCCGCAGCGTTCTGACGCTCTGTTTCTGGAGGATTCATCATGCCGATTCACTACGATATGCCGGTCTGGCGGCCGCCATCCGAGGCCAACAGCTTTATTCTGCAAGCGACGCTCGGTTGCAGCTTCAACCGTTGCAGTTTCTGCTCGATGTACCGGACCAAGTCGTTCGCCATTCGCCCGCTGGCGATGGTTCAGGCGGATATTCAGACGGTGGCGCGGCAGTATCCCCATACGCAACGGGTGTTTCTGGCCGATGGCGACGCCCTGGCCGCGCCGACTGAGCATTTGCTGGCGATTCTGGCCGCGCTCCATACCGCTTTTCCCCAGATGGAACGGGTGTCGAGCTATGCGCTGCCCGCCAATTTGCTGAAAAAGCCGCTGGCGGATCTGGCGCAATTGCGGGAAGCGGGCCTGATGCTGATTTATTACGGCATCGAAACCGGCGCGGCGGAGCTGCTCAAGCGCATCACCAAAGGCGCGACGCCCGAAGCGATGGTCACGGGGTTGAACCGGGCCAAACAGGCCGGGCTGAAAGTCTCGGCGACCGTAATTCTCGGCCTGGGCGGGCAAACCGGTTGGCAGGAGCATATCGACGCCACCGCCGAACTGGTCAACCGGGTGGAACTGGACTACCTGTCTACCCTGCAATTGATGCTCGATCCGATGATCGAAGCGGAATTCCGCCGCAAGTTCCGCGAGCCGTTCCAGATGCAGGACGATCTGGCGCTGCTGGTGGAACAGACCCGGCTGATCGAACGGCTGAATCCGCCCGCGCCGCTGACCTTCCGTTCCAACCACGCCTCCAACGCCTTGGCGCTGGCTGGCGAATTGCCGCGCGACCGCAGGCGGCTGCTGACGCAACTGGAACGGGCGCGAGCCGGCAGCGTGTCATTGCGTCCCGAATGGTTGCGCGGTTACTAAAGGGTGCGCCGCTGGCTGAAGCGCGGCCAGCGGCCAGAACCACCGGCGGAACCGCTCAGGCGGCGAGTGCTGTGGGTTTGTTGCGAACCGCCGTCAGAATGCGGTCTTCCAGTTCAATGCGGGTCGCCAGTTGCTCGCCCAGCCGGGACAGATCCACATCCAGCCCGGTCAGCCTGATTCGGGACAGGTCGCCCTCGTAGCGGTCGTGGAAGGCCAGCGCGGCCTGGGTGGTACGGGCAATGCGCGCGTAGAGCTGGCGGGCCAGCTCACGGGCCTGGCGATAGGGTGAATGCGCAGGCTGCTCTTCCAGCGCCTGGTAGACCTCGAACGGTCCCAGCGCCAAATAGTCCACCAGCGCCTCGCGGAACCGTTGCAACAGGTGCTGGGCAGGTTCAGCGGCGGTGAACGGCTTGAGGGTAGCCAGCTTCTGGTAGAGCACGAGACTCTGCTGACGCGCCGCCAGCAGCTTGTGGACAAGATCGGGCAGCGCTTTGCTATGCACCGGGTCCGCAGTGATCATGACGTTCATGGGCATCCTCCAGGCAGTCGATGGTTTCGTTGTTTTGGCTGTTATGGCAACAGCTTATTCCGAATATCGTTGGAATGCCAAACGGGTTTTGATCCCGGTTTCAGAAGGTAAGCCGCATCATCATCGTCCTCATGCCGGGCAAACAGGCAACCCGGCGCGGCCCGATGGTGGGCAGGCCGCAACCACTCGGCGCAGGGCGCCAGCAACCCTTTCTTTCGGGTCTTTCAGTAGCGACAGCCTGGAAAGTCCCTGCAACGAGGGTGAAAATGATCGGTATCAGTAACCTTGTCCAAAGGTGGATCCCATCATGATTGACTGGTCGACTTGTCCTGCTGTCGAGCGTGACCCTCAACGTGCAAGCGGTGCCTGGGTGTTTCGTGGTACGCGCATCCCGGTAGCGGCTCTCTTCGAAAATTTGGAAGATGGCGCACAACTTTCTGATTTTGTCGAATGGTTTCCCGGCGTTACCTTGCAGCAGGCCCGGGCCGTGCTGGAGCACGCCGCCTGTTCTCTGGAAGCGGCCTGAATGCGCGTTCTCTTCGACCAAGGTACGCCTGTACCTCTACGCAAGTATTTGACTGCACATGAAGTTATCACAGCCTTTGACTTGGGGTGGGGCAGGCTTGGAAATGGTGAATTGTTGAACCACGCTGAGAGTGCAGGCTTTGAGATTCTGGTAACTACTGACCGGAACTTGAAGTACCAGCAAAATCTCACAGGTCGAAAAATCAGCATCGTGGTCATCACTACTACAAGTTGGCCCCGGATTCAGAAGGTTGTTGCGGCTGTCGCAGAGGCGGTGGACGCAGCAGCAGTAGGTGGTTATGTCGAGGTTTCAGTCTCCTGAACGTGTTCCGGTGCGTCAGTTTTTTTCAGCAGCGAGATAATTTCTTTTAGATATTGAATTTCCTTATCTTTCTGTTCGAGCAATACTTGGCGCTTTTGCAATTCCATCATCAAGGTCTCTGGTGACGCATTCAGCGCTTGCAGCACATGCTGATTCGTAATTGTATTGTTGTCTCCAAAAAAATACAGAATATTCCTCTCACCGAAACTCATTGCTCAAGACCTTAACGGCGTCGGGATCTATTTATCTTGGCATCCTGTTCGCCGTATTGAATTGTTTCTATCTACTTCGGCGCTGTAGTTGTGGCTGGAACCATCCCGCATATCGTTCAAAATATCGCAGACAAACCTGATTAAAATATTAATATTTATGATCAAACCGGCGGCATTCCAAAAGGCCGGCTCGCTACTCGACCGCTTGGCAAGTTGTGCCTGTTGCAAGCGCACCTTTTTGTAGGAGTACTCGCTCTGTTCGCTGTTTTTGTGCTGTTTTATCAGCACACCGCCTGACTCTCAAAACGGACCTTTCTACGTCACATCATTCAATCGGTCACACCAGCATGTAATCACGGTGGCTTACCGCTGTGGATCGCGTCTCAACAGCGCTTGGTAGTGTTCCAGACATGGATTTCATACCAAAACCCCAAATTCATTAGGACTTTCGCTTGGAAGGGTCTCAATCACTATATATGGTATATATTTCGCTAATTACGCAACTATATGTAGGGTACAAGCGAAAGTCCTATTCATATCGGTTGATAAAGAGGCCAATAACGATGTCATGCATTTTGTCGAGTTTAGAGGCTGTCGGAAAAGTCTAATTTCATGATTTCTGAAATAGCGGCCCCTATAATGTCACTAAAACCGTCGCTTCTAATAATGTCCGTTCTTTCATGATTCTCCGCAGCATTAATCGAATAGAAGCGACATAGACATGACCTGCACTTGACGTAGGTTT
>Ga0209573_1000857_pt1 | contig 54097 bp, 43 predicted proteins | sample TNRBio252014_DNA_FD_185870 | JGI IMG/M metagenome (GOLD analysis project Ga0209573, IMG submission 185870) | Wastewater treatment Type I Accumulibacter community from EBPR Bioreactor in Madison, WI, USA - TNR Reactor_6/25/2014_ DNA (SPAdes)... | ecosystem: Engineered > Bioreactor > EBPR >...
CTGCTGGAGTCCGGCGGGGAATTGGGCAGCAATGACTTCACACTGGTGGTGGCGGCCTGTTCGGACCAGATGACAGGGCTGGGCAGCCTGTTTGCGCCGGACAGCGGCCAAGGGGGAGCGGTGGCGGCGGTGGCAGCCAGCATGGGGCAGGCGCAACTCTCCGAGCCGGGCGGCAGCGGCGGTGTGCGGCTTTCCGCAGAGACACCGGGCTGCCTGTGCCCGCTGACCATCATCTACGAAAACAAGCAGGCGCGGATGTACTGGCTGGGGAACCTGGTGGCGGAGGACAGCAGCACACCGTCGTATGATGTGTGGCTGCCGAAGCTGATTGGCGGCACGGGATCGGCCGGGTTCGTGGGCCGGGTGGCGGAGATGCTGTTCTACAACCGGGCGCTGGGAGACAGCGAGCGGCAGCAGGTGGAGAGCTACCTCCAGGACCGCTACCAGTGCCTGCCCAGCGGCAGCAGCGAGATGAGCAGCGAACAAAGCAGTGAGCAGAGCAGCGAGGAGTCATCTTCGGAGGATCTGTCCAGTTCATCGTCGAGTTCCTCGTCATCCTCGGAGTCTTCCCATGAAGATCCAAGTGACAGCAGCAGCAGCGAGAGCAGTGAGTCTTCTGGTGGAACAATTCAGTTTCTGGATGCAGAAGCATATCTGACGAATCCGGAGGCGTTTGATTATGACACGCTCGACGTGCCATTTTCAAATACGACGGGCCGACAGATTGCGTCAGTCAGCTTTGACGACAGCGGGGCGGCGGCTTTTTCAGAGGCGGCAACGTCCACAGAGTATCCCTACACGATTATTTCGTGGGACCAAAACAAGTTGACGCTGAAGGCTGCAATGGATGTGAGCATTGCTGGCATAGCACTGGCCAGCGCCGGAGTCGAGTTCAAAGACGACGAAGGGCAATCCATCGCCACGGCGTTCCTGGGTTTGGAAGTACAGCAGACGCTCAAGAATGCCCTGAAGATTGCTGGCGAGAAAATCACGTTCGACCTTTCCGAGTCGCTTGGTGCAAAGACCGGTGAGTGGGCTTTGGGCTACCCGTTTGATGACCAGACTCTTGCTGAAAGCACCATAACAGGGGTCGTCTCAGCGAAGTTGAGTTCGGAGGCAAACACGATCAAGGCAAGCATGTATGCTAGTTTTACCGAAAAAATCGATGCTCTGCCGAATACTCAGAATGTCTCCATCAAACTGGGCGGCGCGGCATCCTACACCGTGATAAGTGCGGATGTGACCAGCACGACGGTTTTAAGTGTTTCCGGGAACAGCGCCATCACATGGACTCCGACTTCAACTAATGCGGCACAGGTAGTATATGGGCTTGGCATGACTTGGGGAAACATCAATATCGAAGATCGAAAGCTTGATGGCAACAAGTGGAATTGGGGGGTCAAGTTTGAGAGCCTCAATAACGTGGGTGGGGGGACGAATGCGGTAGACGCTGAAAATCGCTGGTCTGTTTTCGGTGATTTTAAATTCTGATCTCGATTTCTGTTATGAAACTTTCTTCGCTGGGTACTTTAAAACGGATATCTTGTTTTCTCGCAATCGGTTGTGCATTTGGCGCTTCGTCGGCTTCGAGCCGCGAACCTTGGTACATTGGGAGATTAAACGAGTCAAAAGCCCCTCCCATGGTAGTCGCTAATTTGGGAGGGTATGAAGTGAGTTTGGTATTTGATACGGGTGCTAACAGGCTGTACCTGAACAAGAGTAAGGTAGAAGGGGCGGAAAAAAGTGAAAAGGTGCGTATCGCTGATGGCAAAGTCATTGAGCTTTCTGTCGGTTCCGCTAGTGAAATGACTTTGGGGAGCAGGATGTTTCCTGAACAAAAGCCTCTCGTCGCCGACATGACTGCTATTCGTGAGTTCATTGGAGTTCCGTGCGCCGGTGTTTTCCCCGCAGCCATTCTCGATGATTCGTCCTTGTTGTTCGATTTTGACAAGCGTGAACTCAAGCTATTCTCGGGCGGTTTTGAAGGCGCTGTGGCATATGAGGCTTTTAATTTGTCTTTTGAAGACCGCCTCCCCACGGTTCAGGGGCAAATCGAAAATGTAGCGGCGACTTTTCTCATAGATACAGGTGCCACAGTATGCCTGAGCGTCACGCGGGAAACGGTCAGCGAACTTTTGCGCAAAAAAGTCGTGGAGGTTAGAACGGAACAGGGGCGAAGCGTTGATGCGATCGGACTGAATGAAAAAGTTCAGGACGGGTGGTTCTTGAGTGGAACTCTGCTGGGAAAGAACTTGAGGGGGGTCAGCTTCACCATTGGTTCTGAGGCAAAAATTGGTATGGGATGGCTGATGGGCTTCAATTTTGTGCTCGACATGAAGAATCAAAAGCTGCTGGTGCAAAAGCGATCCAATCCGCTGCCTCCGATTCCCACCGAGCTTATGACTGGAGCGGTCTTTCGTTATACGGCGGAAGGTTTGATCGTCGAACGGCTCAAACCCGGTGGCGGAATGGCACAAGATGCGGGGCTGGAACTTGGCGACAGGCTCACTTCTTTCGGTGGTTCTTCGCTGGCAGGAATTGATGGGCATGCCTTCACTGAACTAGTGCGGACAAACGCGAACTCATTGGTGCCATTCACAGTGTGGAAGGCTGGAGCGAAGAATGCTATCAATGGAGCGATGAGGTTGCATAACGTGGTGTCTGATTGGGACTTTGCCGGCCGCCCAACCTCCAAACAAAAAGAATGAGTGTTCATCGGAGTCTCTTGTTTAAAAACTCCTTGTCTCCAGGTGATGTGGTCATGCTGACGGCCGCCGTCCGTGACCTGCACCGAAGCCATCCTGACAAGTTTCAAACTTGGGTGCAGACTTCGGCTGGATCCCTTTGGGATCACAATCCCATGATTGCCCGGGTGCCAGCCGCCGATTTGGAAATTGAAGACATCCACTGTGCTTACCCACTGATCCACCGCAGCAACCGCACGCCTCACCACTTCATACACGGGTTCATCCAGGACTTGGGGGGAAAGCTGGGCGTGAGAATCGAGCCGACGGAGTTCAAGGGGGATATTCATCTTTCCGAGGAAGAGAAACGCTGGATGAGCCAGGTGCAGGAGATTACGCGGATGCCGGTACCGTTCTGGATCATCGGCGCGGGAGGCAAGTTCGATTTCACGGCCAAGTGGTGGCCTGCCGAACGCTATCAGCAGGTGGTAGATCATTTTGCAGGGCGCATCCTGTTTGTGCAGGTGGGGGAAAAACATCATCACCACCCGGCCTTGAACGGCGTGTTGGACCTGCGTGGAAAAACCAACCTGCGCCAGTTGATCCGCCTGATGCACCATGCGCAGGGTGTGCTCTGTCCGGTGACGTTGCACATGCATCTGGCAGCGGCAGTGCCAGTGCGGAAGGGGATGCCGAAGAACCGCCCCTGCGTGGTGGTGGCGGGTGGACGCGAACCTGCTCAGTGGGAGGCCTATCCGCACCATCAATACCTCCACCGCAACGGCACACTGCCCTGCTGTGACCAGGGCGGCTGCTGGAAAAGCCGGGTGGTGCCCCTCGGTGACAAAGACCCGAAGGATGATCCCGGCAAACTCTGCACCCATGTGGTGCATCTGCGTGATCCCGCCAAAAGCTTCCGCCGCAGGTCCAACGAGCCGCTGCCCCCGCATGCCCTGCCGGAAGCGCCAGGCCGGGTGGCAACGGACTACCTGCCCCAATGCCTGGACCTGGTGACGGTGGACGACGTGATCCGCGCCGTTGAGCTGTACTTCGCCGGAGGTGTGGTGAAGTATCTTGATACTCAGCAGGCAGAAGCCTCGAAAGCCGCCATCTGCGAGCAGAAGGCCGTAATGGGCGAGGAAATGGCTGCCACCTCTGTCAAAGCCGCCTGTGCCCAAAACCTGCAGATGGCATGCCCATGAGAATGTCATGAATGCTGCCGCCCCCACCCAACCGGCCCCGCACAACCAGTTCTGGGAGGAATCTCCCCGAATTCCCGCCATCGCTCATTTCGTCTGGTTGGGCGGGCCGCTGCCCCGGTTTGTTGACGAGTTTGTCGCGCGGTTCCGACGGCTGCATCCGAACTGGGAGGTGGTGGTGCATCAGTCGGTGCCGCTGGATTTTCCGGAGCGCTGGCACCGCCACCTGCTTTCACTGAAAAGCCATGCGGGCCGCTCGGATTGGGTTCGGTTGTGGTTGATTCATCGACTGGGCGGCTTCTATCTCGACACGGATCTCTGGGCGTTTCGTCCCTTCGACGAGTTGCGGCACTATCGGCTTCTCGCATTGGGCACGGGGAAAGGCTGGTCGAACAACGCTCTGTTCGCGGAAGCGGCCGGGGGACCGGCGGTGGCGGAACTGATCCGGCGGCTGGAGGCACACACCTTTGAACTCGGAAATCCCTTTTTTGTGGAGCCGAAGTCGGGATGGCAATGGTCGAAATACTACAACGCGGGACCGGCGCTCTTTACCATGGCGGGACTGGAGAGGCCGGATTTGTTTCATCTGTCCCCGAATCATTGGTTTCAAGGCACTCACAACAAGGAAGTCCGTCTGGAATTGGTTCGGGCGAGCGATGCGGATCTGCCGGCATTGTTCAAGCGGTGGATGAAAATGCCGGACGGGGTGTGGCCCTTCGGACTGCATTGCGGCAGTGAATCAGACCGGCTGGCGTTTCCCGACCCTGAATGTGGATCGCCCCGAGCACTGAAAAAAGCGACAGCCATTTTAAAGCGGCACCCGCTAGGCCAACGGGTGGATGGTGTGGTCGTTGGTGATCGGAATGGCACTCTGTCGAGCGAATGGCTCGCCCACGCACCACGGCTGCATTTGACCCTTGCTCCGAGCATGAACGATGGAGATCGAGCGGCAAGAGCGACGGGGTTTGCGGCGGAGCGGAGAGTGATTTTGCCCGTTCATCCGGTGGAGGCATCGGACTCAGTTCCTGACAACAGCATGGATGTGGTTTTCATCGACTCGCATCAGGATGGCGAATCCATGGAAACAACCCTCCAGCGGTGGCGGCCCAAGCTCAAACCGGGTGGCTGGCTGGGCGGGACCGGTGCGCATAGGCTTGCTGAAAAGCTCGGCTCTTGCGTGGAGAAGGACGAAGACGGCACCTGGTTCCTGCCGGTCTCGTCGGACGACAATCGATTGCCACTCACCAAAACATGAATGCGCCAAGAAAAACCGCCCTTCTGACCTATCGCACGGGAAACATCGGCGACGATGTGCAGTCATTGTCGCTGTCTCAGCCGCATCTGCTCGGGAAGCCGGATCTATGGATCGACCGGGATCAGTTTGCCGATTATGCGAATGCAGGGGAGGTCGATCTCGTGGCCAACGGTTTTTTCCTGTGCGCGAGTCGCTCGGGAAAACTCGCCTTTCCGCCGCCTCCCAACATCAGAACCCGCTATGTGGCTCTTTGCGCGTCAAACGTCCCGACCACCCCGGAAACCATCGCTCATTTTCGTGCCAGCGGACCGGTGGGGTGCCGAGACCTGCACTCGGTCAAATGGTGCAAAAACCGAGGGCTGGAGCACTATTTTGCCTCATGTCCAAGCTGCCTGCTGGAAAGGGATTTCGACGCGCCGGGCAAGCCAGTGGCACCCTACGATCCCGATGGCCCGATTGTGCTGGTGGATGTGAATCCCAAAGACCTGCCGCCGTTTGGTGTTTCCAACCGCCCCTTTTTGTGTCTGACCAATCGAGTCCGACCCGGAGATTATCGGGGAGCTGAGGCGCGGTTTGCCGCGCTGCGTCGGCGGCTTCGCGTCCTGCGCTCGGCGGCTCTTGTCATCACGAATCGACTGCATGTGGCCATGCCCTGCGTGGGTCTGGGAGTGCCCGTGGTGATGGTGGAGGCAGACAGCCTTGCCTTCCGCCTCTCGGCATTGCCACCGTGGTTGAAGATTCACCGCAAAGATGAACTGAGGAAGATCCACCTGGATCCAGCGCGGCATTATACCGACGATTTTCTCAAAAATCGCACGGCATGGCGCTCCATGGTGCGTGAGCGACTGGAGGCACGTCTGGCTGTGCCAGCATTGGCCGCGAGTCAGCAGACTCCATGACCAAGACCATTGAGCTAGCCGACACGAGGTATCCTCAAAACCGCAAAGTCACCGACACGCGCAGCATGCGCGGCTCGATGGGATGGACGTGGCGGCCTTCGACGGGGGCGGCCTCGGTGGCGAGCTGGCTTTCGTAGAAGTACTCGATGTCATTGTCGCTGCGGTTGAGCAGGTTCAGGCAGTCCACGGCGATCTCCCAATTCTTGCGACGATAACCCACGCGGGCGTTCACCTGGAAGGATTCCAGCGCCTGGATGTCCTGGGTCTCGTTCAGCGGGCGGCGGCCGAAGTAGCGCCCGCGCAGGGAGCCGAAGAAGCCCTCCGCTTTGCCGAGCGTGATGCCGGCATTGATCGTGTAGGGGATGGAGCCGGGAATGTCCTGGCTGGGAGGATTTTCCGTGCGCAGATATGCTTCCGTCCAGGTGCCCTCAAAGTCCACCATGGCCCAGTCGGTAGGCCGCCAGTAGCTGGCCAGCTCCACGCCGTAGCGCTGCGATCCCGGCCCTGGCTCGGTATTGCCCGCGTCGCCGACATACAGCAGCTCCGAATCGCTGCGCAGCAGCCAGAAGGAGAGCGTGTTCACCAGCTTCGGGATGGACTCGTTGCGGATGCCGAACTCGGCGCCGTAGGTGCGCACCAGCGGGTCCACGCGGTCCGCGCCACCACCTGTGGAGGGATCGGTCACGATGTTCACGCCACGGGCGTCGTTGCTGTGAAAGCCGAGTCCGCCATTCAGATAGAATTCCGTGTCCGCCCACGGGCCGAAGACCACGCTGAGTTTCGGACTGACGATGCCCTTCGATAGCGTGCCCGCGTTTTCCGGCAGCGTGCTGCGCTGCACATCGAAGTGGATCAAATCTCCGCGCACACCGGGGATGACACGCAGCCAGCTCGCGGGCTTGAACTCAAACTCCGAGAACAGACCGTAGCTGGCCTGGAAGATGTCGTCCTTGCGCACCACGTTGAAGCGGTCGCGGTTCATGGTGTTGTAAAGGCCGATGCCGTTCATCCATTCGCCACGCAACTGCACACCCAGCGTGAAGCGTTGCTCCTGTCCCAGCGCGTCAAAGCGCCAGTCGCGTGCCAGCTCCCCGCCGACGAACCAGCGCTGATCCTGCTGCTCGAACTGGTCCCCCAGCAGATCCCCACGGGCGATGCTGTTTTGGAAGTAGGTGAAGTTGGAGAACAAATCGAGGTCGTAATAGCCGGCGTAGGCGCTCGTCCGCGTGGTGGTACGGCCTTCCTCATGCGTCCAGTCGAAGGACAGGCTGTAGCGGCGCGAGTGGCCGCCGTTGGTGGCGTCCATGAAGCCGAAACGACCGATGGTGCTGTCGTCGATGGCGCGTTGCGGCACTTGGTCGGTGGACATCCAGTCGCCCTGATAGCCCATGGCGGTGATATTGATCTCGTCCGTGCCGTCCTCCCAATGCCAGCGCAGCAGGCCGTTCCAGCGTGTGGCGTCCGAGTTCAGATCCCACGGCCCGTTGTAGAACTGATGCTCCAGCGCCATCGTCAGCTTTCCTTCTCCCGCCTGGATCGTGTCTGCGATCAGCGTGCGCGAGAATTCATACTCGCCCCAGGTGGAGGTGAGGATGCCCTGCGGCAGTTCATCCACCAGCTTGAAACGGGCCGCGCCCGAGGAGCTCAGATCGCCGTGCTGCGCATAATAATTGCCTTTCCAGTACTCCAGCTCCCCCACCAGCTCCGGGATGATGAAATTGATGTCGGCATAGCCCTGGCCGTGCGCGTGATTGCGGAAGTTCACCGGCATGCCGTCGAGGTAGATGAGAAAGTCCGTGCCGTGGTCGAGGTTCGCCCCGCGCACGAAGAACTGGTTCGCCTTCCCGTCCCCGCTGTGCTGCGTGATGATGACACCGGGGATGCTCTCCAGCAGCTCTCCACGGCGCGAAAACGGCCGCTCCAGCAGCTCCTTCGTGCTCGTCTGGCCCTTGGATGCTGAAGTCGCGGTGCCGATCAGGCTCTCCGCCTTGCCTTCGATGATGACTTCACCCAGTTCGGTGGGCGGCGGCTCGGTGGGAGCCTGCGCATTCAGGAACAGCGGCAGCAAAAACAGGCCGGAAACTGGAAAAAGACGGGGAAGGGACATTCGGGAGGTGGTTGGTCGTCTTCTGTGACGACCTCAGCGCCACCACCCCACAAAATAGCCGCCTCCTTTTGCTCTCGCGCCGTTGCTCGTCATGTTTAGCCTGTCATGGCCGCCAAACAGACACGCATCCTTCTCGCCGATGATCACGGCGTCGTCCGCAATGGCTTTCGCATGATCCTCGCCGCGCAGTGGGACATGGAAGTCGTGGGCGAGGCCTCCAACGGCCGCGAGGCGGTCGAGATGGCCGAAAAACTAACACCTGATGTCGTGGTGATGGATGTGACAATGCCTGAGCTCAACGGCATCGAGGCCGCGCGGCAGATCACCAAGTCACTGCCAAAGACACGCATCCTGGCGCTGTCGATGCAGAAGGACGGCGTCTATGTGCGCGAGATGCTCCGTGCCGGCGCGAAGGGCTACCTGCTCAAAGACTGCGATGAAAAAGACCTGCTGGCCGCTGTGCGTGCCGTCGCTGTCGGCAAAGGCTGGCTCAGCCCGGAGGTGAGTGACGCCGTGCTCGACGACTACCGCAAGCACGTCACCAATCCCATCGACCTGCTCTCCCCACGCGAGCGCGAGGTGCTGCAGATGATCGCCGAGAGCAAAACGAACAAGGAGATTGCCACCGCGCTGAGTTTGAGCGTGTACACCGTCGAAGCGCATCGCGGCCGCATCATGGAAAAGCTCAATCTGCACTCCATCGGCGAGCTGGTGCGCTTCGCCATCCGCAACGGTCTCATCGATTGATCCGTCATGCGTTTCACCGTCTTCCGCATCACCGAGAGCAACGTGCTGCGCGTGCTGGCGCTGGGGTTCGTGCTGGTGATGACGCTGCTCGGCGCGGCAGGGCTCATCGCGGTGCGGCAGAGCCAGCGCATCCGCCAGAGTGTGGCGGCGCTGGCGCGTGATCAGCTTCTCATCGCGCGGCTCGTGCATGACGTGCAGATGGAGGAAAATGCGATGACCGAGGTGCTGCATCAACTCGCACAACTCCAGCCCCGGCAGCCGGATCATGCGGCGCTGCTCCGCGACCTGGATGAGAGCGACCGCCAGCTCGCCCGCCTGTCGGTGGAGGCACGGGCGGCGGCGGGGGAGGTGCTGTGGCGTGATCTGGAGACCAGCGTCAAAGCCTTCACGCGTGAGGCTCATCGCGTGCTGGAGACGAACGCGGCCGTGCCGAGAGAAAATTTGGAGTCGCTATTCAAACATCACGACCACGTCGTCGCGCTCGTGAACAAGCTCATCCAGGCCAGTTCCGACCGGCTTGCGGCGGCGGAACGCGAGATCGAGCAGCAATCGCAGGAACTCGGCGATGACGCGGCGCTGCTGCTCGGTGCCAGCTTCATCCTCGCGGCCATTTGCGCCCTGCTGACGGTCGGCTTCACGCGCAAGAGCCTCCTGCGCATCCGCTGGCAGTCCGACGAGCTGAACCGCGTCTCCTGGCACATGCTGCAAACGCAGGAAGAAGCCGCGCGGCGCTTCTCCCATGAACTGCACGATGAACTGGGCCAGTCACTCGCCGCCGTGCGCTCCAATCTGACCAAAGGAGCCACGCGTGACCTGGATGCGCTTCGCACGGACTGCCTGCATCTGGTCGATGAATCCATCGCCAACGTGCGCGAGCTGTCTCAACTGCTGCGCCCCGTCATTCTCGATGATTTCGGCCTGGAGGCCGGTCTGCGCTGGCTGGCGGAGAAATTTGCCCAACGCACGCGGATCAAGGTGGACTACGACTCGACCTGCCCGGGCCGTTTTGCCGATGAAACCGAGACGCACCTCTTCCGCATCGCCCAGGAGGCGCTCACCAACATCGCCCGTCACGCCGAGGCCGGTCGCGTGACCATCCAGCTCGCTCTCGAAGACAAGCACATCCGCCTCAGCATCGTCGATGACGGCAAAGGCCTGCCCGCCGAGGAATCCGTGTCGCCACCCAGCCTCGGCATGGTCGGCATGCGGGCGAGAGCACGACAGTGCGGCGGTGAATTGAACGTGACGCCTGTGCAGCCGCACGGCCTGCGCATCGAGGCCGTGGTGCCGGTTCATTTGCCGGAGAAATGACAGCACTTTCATTTGCACCACAGGCCGTCCAGAATCGTCATGCCATATCATGCGCCTCCTGATCATCGAAGACGAACGCAAAACCGCCGCCTTGCTCAGCGCCACGCTGAAGCAGGAAGGGCTGGTGGTGCAGGTGGCTGTCGATGGGGCGGCGGGCTTGACCGAGGCTCTGAAAGGCGGCTACGACGCCCTGTTGGTGGACATCATGCTGCCGAAACTCGACGGGCTCAGTTTGGTGAAGCAACTGCGGGCCAAGGGTGACATCACGCCGGTCATCATGCTCTCGGCACGCGGCGAGGTGGAGCAGCGTGTGGAGGGACTGGACGCAGGGGCGGATGACTATCTGCCGAAGCCATTCGCCATGTCGGAGCTGATGGCGCGGCTGCGTTCCTTGCTCCGACGGAACAGCCAGCAGAAGCCAGCCGTGCTCGCAGTGGCGGATCTCACGTTTGATCAGTCCATGCGCGAGGTGCGGCGAAGCGGCAGACGCATCGAGCTTTCTGCACGCGAGAGTTTGCTGCTGGAGTGCCTGCTCCGCGCCGAGGGGAGCGTGGTGAGCAGGCGCGACATCATCGGCGCGGTGTGGGAGTATGATTTTGATCCGGGGACGAATCTCGTGGAGGTGTATGTCCGTCGCTTGCGGGACAAGATCGACCGCGACTTCACGCCAGCCCTCATTCAAACCGTGCGCGGCCTCGGCTACGCGATCCGCTCATGACCTTGTTCCGCCGCATCCTTCTCTACTACTGCTTCTCGCTGGTCGGGACGCTCGTGCTCGTGGGCTTCTTCAGTTGGATGGAGTTTGGAAACCAAATCGCACGCATCAAGGAAGGCGGGTTGAATGCCGTCCTCGAACAAAACGGCCCGTTGGAGGAGGCGCTAGAGATTGTTCTCTATGCCGGTGTGCCTGCGGTGCTCATTGGCCTCTTTGGTGGCTTGATCCTGGTCCGCCGTGCCTTGCGTCCGATCCAAGAACTCACCGAAGCGCTGGAAAAGACGGACGTTTCCAATCTCTCCAACCCCGTGCCTCGCAGCGGCAATGGCGATGAGTTGGATCGCATGACCGCTGTCTTCAACCGCATGAAGGAGCGTCTGGGACTTTCCTTCACCCAGGCGCGGGAGTTCACGCTCAATGCCTCGCATGAACTGAAAACACCTCTGACCGTCATCCATGGAACCCTGGAGCAGATGGCTACGAATGAGCAGGCGGCGGAGGTGGACCGGGAGCGGGCGGCGTCTTTGCTGGAGGAGGTGCAACGGCTCTCGTCCATCGTGGGGCAGCTTTCCTTCCTGGCCCGTGCGGACGCCGGACTCCTGCCGAGCGCTCGTGAACCCGTGGCGCTGGATGACCTCGTGCGCGATCTGGCCGAGGAAACGATGATCCTTGCCTCCGGTGCGGAGATTTCTGTCACGCTCGGCGAGTGCCAGCCCGTGTTCGTTTCTGGCGATAAAATGCGGCTGCGGCAGCTTTTGCTCAACCTTGCGGACAACGCGGTGAAATACAACGAACACGGCGGCAGCATCGAGATGACGTTGGTTCGTCAAAACGACGATGCTGTGTTCACCATCACCAACACAGGCCCGGCGCTGCCAGCGGAACTTCGCGCCCGCGTGTTCGAGCGCTTCTTCCGGGGCGACCTCGCGCACAACAGCGCCATCGAAGGCAGTGGCCTGGGCCTGAGCATTGCCCAATCTATCGTCGAATCGCATCAAGGTAGCATCGGCTATGACGTGCGAGTGGATGGACGGATTCAGGTAACGGTCAAGCTGCCAGCAGCCCAGGCTTGAGCCGAAAGATGAAAAGACTGTCATCTTTGGGTTGTCCGGTGGCTTGATGGAGAAGCCTGACGTGAATGGTCGTTACACGACCCTTCATGAAACGCATTGCTCTCCTGACCGCCATCTTGGCTCTTTCTCTCGCTGCTTGTGTGCAGTTCAAAGCGCGGCCTTTGTCCGCTGAAGGCAGCGCCGCAGGCTATGCGGGGCGTTCACTGAATGATCCTGGCCTGCGGGCCTTCCTGGCCGAACAAAAAGCCACGGGTGGCGCGTGGGGCGTGAACAAGCTGGCCCTGGCTGCTGCGTATTTTAATCCCGATGTCCGCGTGGCACGCGCTCAGGCCGAGGAAGCAGCGGCGGGCATCATCACGGCGGGTCAGCGTCCGAATCCGGTGCTGTCCTTTGCCCCTGCCTACAGTCCGAGTCTGGGCAGTGGTGTCTATCCCTGGAACTTCCAGCCTGCGCTCAGCGTCACCTTCGAAACGGCAGGCAAGCGCGGCAAACGGCTCGCTCAAGCCCACGCCGAGGCAGGCGCGGCCCAGCTCCGCGTGGCGGCGGCGGCTTGGGATGCGCGGACGCGCGTGCGCACGGCCATGCTGACTTTGTTTGCCGGACGGCAAAACGCCGCGCTGCTGAAAACCGAGGCAGCACTGCATGACGAGGCACTCAAAAAGCTGGAGATCCAGGTGAAGGAAGGTGAGGCACCGGCCTTCGAACTGACTCAGGCACGGCTCGCGCTGAACCGGGCCAAGCTCGCCCAGCATGATGCGGAGCGGCAGGTGGCCACGGGTCGTGAGCAGCTCGCGGGAGCGGTGGGTGTCTCACCCGAGGCGCTGGATGCGGTGCGGCTGGATTTCTCTGCGTTTGAAAACTTCGCTTCCATTCCCGCCAGCACGGCACGCCGCCGGGCGCTCACGCATCGCAACGATCTGCTGGCGCTGCTGGGTGATTACAGCGTCGCCGAGGCGATCCTTCGGCTGGAGATCGCCAAGCAGTATCCAGACATCAAACTTTCGCCGCAGGACCAATACGATCACACGGGCAATCGCTGGGGTGTGGGCATTCAAATCGAGCTGCCAATCCTGAATCAAAATCGCGGCCCCATCGCCGTGGCGGAGGCGAAGCGCAAAACAGCAGCGGAGCGATTCGAGGCGCGGCAGGCCGCCGTCATCACCGAAGTCGGCAGCGCTCTCGCCGCCTATCAGACGATGACCGCCAAGGCCGCCACCGCGAGAAAGCTGGCCGATGAGGCGGCTCATGCCACGGAAACCACCAAGCAGATGGTCGATGCCGGTGAGTCGGTGCCGCTCGAGTTCGTGCGCCGCAAGATCGAAGCCAGCGCCAGCAACCTGGCCCTGCTCGCCGCCCGCATCGAGGCGCAAACCGCTGCCGGTCAACTCGAAGCCGCTCTGCAACTGCCCCTGCGCTCCGCTCAATAACTCATTCCCTCATCACCTCATGAAACTGCATTCACTGCTCCTCATCGCCTTGTTAGCCGCGCCGTCGCTGCGTGCCGAAGATGAAAAACCACCCACCGAAGTCGCCGTGCAGGTGGCGAAGGTCATCAAGGCCGACTTGAAGCGCGTCGTCACCGCCTATGGCGTGATCGAGCCTGAGCCCAACAGTGCCGGGCGTCCGCCAGCTTCGGCAAAGCTCGCGCCAGCGATGGCGGGCATCATCACCGAGATCAGCGGCGTCGAAGGCCAGCAGGTGAAGAAGGGCGATGTGCTCTTCAAGCTCGACAGCCGCGCCGTGGATGCCGCTGTGTTGAAGGGCGAGGAAGCCGTGGTCTTTGCAAAGAAGAACAGCGAGCGCCAGCGCAAGCTCATCGGCCTCGAAGGCACCTCGGAGAAACTCGTGCTCGAAGCGGAGCAGGCGCTCAACGTGGCGCAAACCGATCTCGCCACGGCAAAGGTGCATCAGTCTCTCCTGCGCGGTGAAGCGCCGTTGGACGGCACGCTCGTTCACTTCACCGCCCGTCTCGGCGAACCTGCGGACATCGTCACACCGCTGGCGGAGATCGTGGATCTGGAGCGCCTCATTGCGACCGTGCGGGTGCCGAGCGCGGAGTCCGCTGGCGTAAAGGTCGGCCAGAAAGCACGGGTGAATGGCGGTGAGGCGGCCGTGGCCTTCATCAGCCCTCAAGTGGACCCGCTTTCCGACACCGTGCTCGTGCGCCTCAGCCTGCCCAAAGGCAGCAGCATGAAACCCGGCGGCTTTGTCACCGCCCGCATCATCATTGAAGAGCGTCCTGGCAAGCTCGCGGTGCCGCGTGAATCGGTTTACACGGATTACGACGGCGTCAGCACGCTCTCCGTCGTCGAAGGCGACATCGCCAAGAAGAAGACGGTGAAAGCAGGACTGCGGGATGGGAACCTCGTCGAAGTGGAAGGCGAAGGCCTGAGTGAAGGCGCAATCGTGGTCACGCTCGGCTCCTACGCGCTGCCGGAGGAGACGAAGGTGCGCATCCTTGAAACCGCTGCCAAGGAGGACGCGAAGTGAGCCACGCCACCGACACGGGAGCTGGTTCCTTTGGCATTCGCCACCGGCTCGCCATCATCTTTGTCACCGTGGCGCTGTGCGCGGCGGGTGTGTTCTGCGCTTACAAGATGCCGTCCTCGGTCTTTCCTGAGACGGAGTTTCCCCGTTGCGTCATTCTCATTGATAACGGCATCATGCCTGCGGATGAGATGATGGCCACCGTCACGCGGCCCATGGAGGAAGCCATGAAGGACATCCCCGGCGTCGTCCAGGTGCGCAGCGCCACCGGGCGCGGCAGCGCGGAGGTGAATGTCTTTTTCAACTGGCAGGTGAACATGATCGAGAGCGAGCTGTTCGTGCTCAATCGTGTGGCGCAGATCAAGTCCACGCTTCCACCCACCGCGAAGACGACCGTGTGGCGTCTCACCTTCAATGCCTTCCCCATCATCGGGGTCAGCCTCACCAGCCCGAAGCGCGATCTCACCGAGCTGTGGGAAACCGCCCGCTACGAGCTGAAGCCGCGCTTTCTCCGCATCCCAGGCATCGCCCGCGTGGATGTCGTGGGCGGACGCACGCCGGAATATCACGTCATCGTGGACCCCGTGAAGCTCGCGGCGGCGAACATCGCCATGAGCGACATCACCACTGCGCTGACGAAGAACAACATCGTGGCACCCGCAGGCTTCCACATGGAGAACTACACCATTTATCTCGCGCTGGTGGACAGCCGCACCGAGACGCGGGAGGACATCGAAAACTTCACCGTCATGATGCGCGGCGGCGTGCCCGTGCGTATTCGCGACATCGCTCGTGTCGAGCGCGGCCCCGAGCCGGTCTTTAATGTCGTCAATGCCCAGGGGAGCAACGCCGCCCTGCTGAACATCCGCGCCCAGCCCAAGGGCAGCAGCATTTTGCAGATCGCCGATGACCTCAAAACGCAGATCGCCGAGCTGAAGCACACGCTGCCGCCGGACATGGAGATGTCCTTCTATTACGATCAATCCCTGCTGGTGAAGGAATCGGTCGGCAGTGTGTGGGAGAGCATCGTCATCGGACTGCTGCTGGCGGTGGTCGTGCTTTATGTGTTCCTGAAAAACTGGGGCAGCGTGCTCACCGCCATCGTCGTCATTCCCGTTTCGGTGCTCGCCACGCTCGTCGCCATGCTCGCGGCAAAGCTCACCTTCAATCTCATGACGCTCGGTGGCATCGCCGCCGCCATCGGCATCATCATTGACGATGCCATCGTCGTCGTGGAGGCCATCGCCGCGCGCATCTCCAAGGGCGAGCCACGTCTCGAAGCCATCAAGAACGCCATGAGCGAGATCGTGCGTCCGCTCATCGGCTCCACGCTCACGCCCGTCGTCGTGTTCATTCCACTCGCCTTCCTCGATGGCATCACCGGCGTGTTCTTCCGCTCGCTCGCGCTCACCATGGTCGTGGCACTGCTCACCTCGCTCGTGCTTGCCATCACATTGACGCCCGCGCTTGCCTCCATCTTCCTCAGCGACCGCCGCAAGAAAGTCGTGAATGAAGAAGGCGGCTTCATCATGCGTGCCCTGCTGCGCTTGTTCGATGCCGTGCTTGGCCTCGCATTAAAGCTCCGCTGGCTCGCCTTGATCGGGTGCATCGCCATCGGCTACGGCTCCTGGAAGCTTTACGAGCAGCTGCCCACCGACTTCATGCCTGCGATGGATGAAGGCGGCTTCGTCATCGACTGCCTCACGCCCTGGGGCACCAGCCTTGAGGAAACCGACCGCATGGTGCGGCAGGCCGAGGCCATCATCCTCGCCACGCCCGAAGTCGAAGGCTACTCCCGCCGCACCGGTGCCCGTCTCGCGCTCGCCATCGCAGAGCCGAACAAAGGCGACATCCTCGTCAAACTCCGCCCTGATCGGAAACGCAGCACCGAGGAAGTCCGCATCGAGCTGCGCGACAAGCTCAATGCCGCCGTGCCTGGCATCGAATGGGAGCTGCCCGGTATTCTCGGCGACTTGCTCGGCGACCTCACCGAATCCCCCGACCCCATCGAGATCAAACTCTTCTCCACCGACACCCTCTGGCTCATGAAGAAGGCTCCCGAAGTCATGGCCGCCATCGAGAAGGTCGAAGGCGTGGTGGACACCAACGACGGCCTCAAAATGACCGGCCCCACCATCAGCTTCCGCATTCGTGCCATGGATGCCCAACGCCACGGACTCACCAGCAGCGATGTCGCCATGGCCCTGGAGACCGCCATGCTCGGCACCACCGCCTCCAGCGTGCTGGAGGGCGACCGCGTCGTCGCCATCCGTGTCGTCGCCGAACCCGGCAAAGTGAAGCGGCTTGATGACATCCGCGAGCTGCCCATTCGCACCCCCAGCGGCAGCATCGTCAAAATCTCCCAAGTTGCCGACATCACCGAGGAACCCGGCCAGCTCGAACTCAAACGCGAAGACCTGCGCCAGCTCGTCGCTGTCACCGCCGCGCTGGAAGGGCGCGACCTCGGCAGCGGCATCGCCGAAATCAAAGAGGTGCTCGCGAAGGACAAAAGCATCCCGCCCGGCACCATTGAGTTCGGCGGCTTGTTCCATCAGCAGCAGGAAAGTTTTCGTCACCTGCTCGTCGTGCTCATCCTCGCCATCGTGCTCGTGTTCACCGTCCTGCTCATCGAGTTCCGCAGCTTCCGCGAGCCCATCGCCATCGTCTTCGGCAGCGTGCTCGCCCTCAGCGGCACCATCGCCGCCCTTTGGCTCACCGACACCACCTTGAACATCGTCAGCTTCCTCGGCTGCATCATCGGCGTCGGCATCGTGGCGAAAAACGGCATCCTCATGCTCGACCTCGTCGATCACCATCTCGCCGAAGGCATGACCCTCACCGAAGCCCTCGCCAAATCCGCCCACCGCCGCCTGCGCCCCATCTTGATGACCTCTCTCACCACCGTGCTCGCCATGATCCCGCTCGCCTACGGCATCGGCCACGGTGCCGACATGCTCCGCCCCCTCGCCATCGGCATCATTGGCAGCATGTGCATCTCCTTGGTGTTTTCCCTCATTGCAACGCCTGTCGTGTATCGGATGCTCGGACGGGGCAAGCAGCCCGGCCTAGCCATCTGACCTTCACCCACCAAGCTTAACGATCATGTCCAAAATCAAATCCATCTCCGCCCTCGAAATTCTCGATTCGCGTGGCAATCCGACCGTCATGGTCACGGTCGCGCTCAACAACGGCATCACCGCTTCGGCCTGCGTGCCCTCGGGTGCCTCCACCGGCATTCGCGAGGCTGTGGAGCTGCGCGACGGCGACAAGAAACGCTACGGCGGCAAAGGCGTGCTCAAAGCCGTGGAAAACGTGAACAAGGTCATCGCACCGAAGCTCAAGGGGTTGGAGGCACAAGATCAAAAGACGATAGATGCACGGCTCATCCAACTCGACGGCACGGAGAATAAATCCAAGCTCGGCGCGAATGCGATCCTTGGTGTCTCGATGGCTGTGTGCCGCGCGGCGGCGCTGGATGCGGGCTTGCCGCTCTACGCTTACATCCGCAAAATGCACGGCGGCAAAGGCTCTTACCTGCTGCCCATGCCGATGATGAACGTGCTCAACGGCGGCGCGCACTCGACCAACAACGTGGACTTCCAGGAGTTCATGCTGTTCCCCATCGGCGCACCGACCTTTACCGAAGCGCTACGCTATGGAGCGGAGACTTTCCATGCGTTGAAGAAGATCCTCAACCAGCGCGGCCTCGTGACATCCGTGGGCGATGAGGGCGGCTTTGCGCCCAACCTCAAGACCAACAGCGAGGCGATGGATGTCATTGTGGATGCCATCAAGGCCGCTGGTTTCAAGCCCGGCAAGGACATCGCCATCGCACTTGATCCAGCGGCGAGCGAGTTCTTCGACAACGGCAGCTATGTGATGAAGAAGTCCGACGGCTCGCGCAAGACACCGGCGGAGATGATCAAGCTGTGGAGCGAGTGGGCGAAGAAGTATCCCATCGTCTCGCTCGAAGACGGCATGGGTGAGGAAGACCGCTCCGGCTGGGCGTCCATCACCAAGGCGCTCGGCAAGAAGCTCCAGCTCGTGGGCGACGACAACTTCGTCACCAACCCGAAGATCTTCGCCGACGGCATCCGCGACGGCATTGCCAACGCCATCCTCATCAAGCTCAATCAAATCGGCACCGTCAGCGAAACTCTTGAAACCGTGGCAATGGCGCAGAAGGCTGGTTACGGCGCGGTCATCTCGCACCGCTCGGGAGAAACGGAAGACGCCTTCATCGCCGACTTCGCCGTGGGTACTGGCGCGGGCCAGATTAAGACCGGCTCGCTCTGCCGCTCCGAGCGCATCGCCAAATACAACCGCCTGCTTGCCATCGAGAGCGAACTTGGAAAAAAGGCCAAGTTTGGCCGCCCGCTCAAGAGGTAGCCACCGCTCTCGATGGAGTTGTCAAATGACTGCGGTTGATGCACGGGGGAGCGAACGCTAATCTGACACCTCATGCTCCCCGCCCGCTCATCACTGCTTTCAGACATCGGTCATCTTTTACGCTGGACCTTGCTCGCGTTGCCAGTGGCGGTGGTGGCGGGATCGGCGACGGCATTCTTCCTCTGGTCCCTGGATGAGGTGACGAAGCTGCACTGGCAGCATCCGTGGCTGCTGTGGCTGCTGCCGGTGGGCGGCGTGGCAGTTGGCTTGTTGTATCATCATTTGGGCAAAGGCTCGGACAAGGGGAACAATCTGCTCATTGATGAGATCCACGAACCCGGCGGCGGTGTGCCGACGCGCATGGCCCCGCTGGTGCTGCTGGGCACGCTGGTGACGCATCTTTTCGGCGGCTCGGCGGGGCGTGAAGGCACGGCGGTGCAGATGGGCGGCAGTCTGGCGGACATGCTGGTGCGGCTGCTGCGTGTGGGCAGGGAGAACCGGCGGCTGATGCTGATGTGCGGCATCGCGGCGGGTTTTGGCGCGGTGTTTGGCACGCCGCTCACCGGCGCGATCTTTGCCATGGAGGTGCTCGTCATTGGTCGGGTGCAATACGAGGCGCTCATCCCGGTGCTCATCGCCAGCGTGGTGGGGGATGCGACGTGCTCCGCGTGGGGCGTGCATCACACGGTGTATCATCTGGATGTGGCGGCGAACGCGGGATCACACGCGCCGATCGAGGCGCTGCTGCTCGGCAAAGTGGCGCTGGCGGGCATCGTCTTCGGCCTGGGCGGTCGTTTCTTTGCCGAGCTGACGCACGGACTCCAGCGCGGCTTTGCCAGACTGATGCCCTATGCGCCCATGCGACCGGCGGTCGGAGCGCTGATCGTGATCGCGCTGGTGTATGTGATGGGCACCCGGGACTACCTGGGCCTCGGCGTGGAGGCTCCTCCCGGCGGGCAGGTTTCCATCGTGGCCGCCTTTCACGAAGGCGGTGCCACGCCGCTGAGCTGGCTGTGGAAAACGATCTTCACCGCCATCACGCTCGCCAGCGGGTTCAAAGGCGGCGAGGTCACGCCGCTGTTTTTCATCGGCTCCACGCTGGGGAACGTCCTGGGCGTGCTGCTGCATGAGCCGGTGGCGCTGTTCGCCGCGCTGGGCTTCATCGCCATCTTCGCGGGCGCGGCCAACACGCCGCTCGCCTGCACGGTGATGGGCATCGAGCTGTTTGGCGCGCATTACGCCGTGTATTTCGCGGTGGCGTGTTTTGTCTCCTATTTCTTCAGCGGCCACTCAGGCATCTACTTGTCCCAGCGCGTCGGCGTCGCGAAACATGGCGGCGGCGAGCACCTTCGCGGCAGTTCCCTGCGGGAAATCCAGTTGGGGGCATCGTTGCCGCAGAAAGAACTCAAAGACACTCCGCAGATCCCGGTCAAATGAGCGGCTGCCCGGCGTCACCGCCGCGTGGCAATGTCAGAACTTAATCGGCCACTTCGACATCAGCCAGACGGTGATGGTGTGGTTGTTTTCCCACACGCTGCCGCCACGGCGTTGAAGGGTTTGTTCCATGAAGCCGATCTCAAGTCGTGTGGTGTCGCTCAACTGACGGCCGAGGCCGATGAAGGCGCGGTTTTGGTCGAGGTAGTTCATGGAGACGTTCGAGCCGAAGTTGAAGAACAACTCATCCCAAAGAGCGAGATACCACTTCTTGTCATCGCTGAGCGGAATCGTGGTGCGCAGCATGTAGCGGAGGCGGTTTTCGTAGCGCCAGTTGGTCACGTCGCGGGTGACGGCGTTGACCTCGCCGATACGGCGTTGTTCGAGTCGGAGACGATGCGTCCAGTCGAGGCCGAGGGCCTTGTGCGAAACAACGGCCTGCTCCCAGAAGCGGTGCTCGGGGAAATCCTGCGGGACAGGGATATCGCCATACGGGTAGGTTTCCACCCACGCATAACCGGCGGAGAGAGTCAGATGGGGGCTGATGGTGTAGTTGAGGCCGGGGCGCAGTAGGAGCTGCTGCCAGTGCTCGCCATAGTCGGAGCGGCGGAACTGGGATTCGAGATGCAGGCCCCATTTGGTGCCGAAGAGCGGATGATCGCCGACGTAGTTGAGCCAGAGGTTGCTGTTGGACTCGGTGTGGTCGGCAGCGGAAGCGACGCGAACGAAAGCGATGAGACACAGGAGGGCTTTTTTCATGCGGGGCATGGCAAAACGCCTTCCTGGTGCCATTTCATTCGGTGTTTGGATCAATGCGCCGCGTTTGCGGCGGCGAGGCTGCGTTGATCGAGTGTCTTGAGCGCCTGCATCTGCTTGATGGTGCGCTCCATGCCTTCGTTGGAGCCGTCGAAGAACATGACGTTGCCTTTGCCGTGCTCGGCCACATATTTCATGCCGTCGAGCCACATGGTGAAGAGCATGAAACCGGGGGGAACGTCGCCTGCCTGCATGGTTTTGCCAGCATTGGCGAGACCTTCGGCGACTTGCTCGCGGAAGCGGGCGTTGCCGGCACCTTTGAGCTCGGAGGCTTCTTTTTCGGCCTCGGCTTTGACGCGGATGGCACGGGCCTCGGCCTCGGCGGCGCGGGTTTTGATGAGGTATTGGGCCTGGGCCTCGTTTTCGGCGGCCATCTTCATGTTGTTGCTGGAAACGACCTGCGACATGGAGCGCATGATGGCTTCGTCGAAGGAGATGTCATTGATCTGGAGGTCGAGGAGGTGGAAGCCCCAGCTATTGAGCGCTTCTTCGAGGTGATCCTTCACCGCGCCGATGATCTCAGAACGCAACACGAGGATTTCAGCCTGCTTTTTGTTCGCCACATAGGAGCGGATGCTTCCTTCGACACTGCGGACGAGGGTCTGCATGAAGCTCTTTTCGTCGATGAAGCGGAAGGCGATCTTCTTGATGGTCTCTTCACCGGCGTCTTGCGCGGAGTACACGATGAGCGATTTGAAGTTCACATAGGCCTGGTCGAGCGAGATGGCCTCGAATTCGAGCTCGATGGACTGGTTCTGCGTGGAGATGCTTTTATAGACACCCTCCAGCAGTGGCAGCTTGAAGTTCAGGCCCGGCAGCATGAGGCGCTGGTATTTGCCAAAGCGGGTGACGACTCCCACATGCCCCTGTTTGATTATCGAGGCACTGAGGATGATGAGAACGATGAGGATGACGGCGGCGGGGATCATGGACGTGGTTTGGTTTGTTTGTGAAAGGCGGATGCGGAGGTGAAATCAGGCGGGGAACTCGGAGGAGTGGTGTTCGAGGATGAACCAGCCGGTCTTTTCCTTTTTGCAGACGAAGGAGTAGCGGGCGGGCACGCTGATGAGCTCCTTCTTGCGCTTGAAGGTGAAGACGTATTTGCCGGACTGGATGTAGATGCCGCCATACTGGCGGACTTCGCCGTTCTTGAACTCAACATGCACGTCCTCCAGCTCGAAGAGGTGCTCGAAGTAGCCTTTGATCTTGTGGTGTCCCTCACGCAGCTCCTTGGCGAAGGTGCCCCAGAGCAGGCCGCTCATGTCGTAGCAACCGACGACGGCGGGCAGGCTGTGCGTGTTCACGCCGAAGGCCCAGTCGTTGATGAACTCGTCGAGCGTTTTCTTCTCGGCGGCATTGTGGCTGACGGTGCTGTAACGCAGGCCGCCGACCTCGTGGTCGCGATGCACGCGAAGAGTTTCCGTGCTGCGCGGGTCCACTTCATCGCCGAAACGGTGGGCAAATTTTTTCAGCATCTCGATCCAGGGCATGTGCTCGTGCCGGAAGATGACGAAGTGGATGAAGAGATGGATGCCAAGCACGACGATGAGCCCCTCGAAGATGCCGACGGTGTAGGTGAGGATGCCGCAGAAGAGCGCCAGGAGCAGCGGGTAGCTGCCATGCGCTGCCACATGAGTGAGTCCCACGATCATCTTCCACCCGGTGAAGATCATGAGCACGGCGAGCGAGAAGTACGGCAGATGCTCCAGCAGGTGCGGATCAAGCAGGAAGACGAGCAGCACGAGCGCGGTGAAAAGGTTCGACAGTTTTGTGACGGCTCCGGCGAGGGCATTCGTGGCGCTTTTCGCCAGGCCGTCGAGGTTGGTCATGCCGCCGAAGAAGCTGGATCCCATGTTGGCGATCCAGATGGCGAGCAGGCTGTTGTTGGTGTTCGCGGGGCGGCCGAGCGGGTCGAGCTTTTCGATTGCAGAGTTGCTGGTGACCTGCTCGATGACGTCAATAAGGGAGAGCATCATGGCGTAGCCAAAGATCTCCAGCAGCATGGCGGGCGGCATTTTGGCGAAGTCAGGGAAGGGCAGCGCCAGCTTGATCGGCGTGTGCTCGATGTGGAGCATGGGCAGCTCCAGGTAGATGCCGGAGACAATGCCCACGATGATGACGGCGACGTACGGGATGGCCGGGTATTTTGCTTTGTATTTGGCAAACAGGTGCAGGAAGAGCAGCAGTGCGCCGAAAGAGAGCGCGATGATCTCCATGCGCTCCAGACTGAGCCACTCGTGCCCGTGCGTCTCATGCAGCACGCCGTAGGTGTAGGGCAGAAATTTGAGCGCGATTTTGAGACCGATGCCCGCCAGCAGACCCTCGATGAGGTAGCTCGGGATGGCTTTGAGGATGAAGCGCTGGAGGTTGAACTTCCATGCGATGGCCTGTGAGAGGGAGGTGAGGAAGATGAGGAAGGGCATGTTCTCCATGCCGAACTTGTGGACGCTCATCGCCAGCACCGGCGCGAGGCCCGCCGCCACACCGGGCGTGCCGACATAGTTCCCCGGCTTGAACAGGAAGGTGATGAAACCGATGACGCAGGCGAAGATGACGGTCATCAGGCCGGTCTCGATGGGATACTCCGACATCAGGCAGATGCCGACGGTGAGCGGCACGGCCAGCAGGCCGGTGATGGAGCCGGCGAGCGCGTCACGCTTGAGGTTTTCGAGCGTGAAAACGGCGGGCTTCTTCGCCTTCTCCGCGATGAGCAGATCGCTGGCGAGCGGTTTCCTGCGCGCACGAGCACGTGGATGCGGGTGCAGATCCTCCGCCAACGCTGGAGCGTGCGGGTGGACGAGGGTGGATTCAGCAGGATGGGACATTTTCATTCCCAATAACCCGATCCTCCGCCCGAAATGCCATCCCTTCCGCAGGGTATATTCATCCCCTGTGAAGGGGGCTGCTACTCCTGCACCTTTTTCACAAAGCATGCCTTCAGGCCGATGGCGATGCCGTTCATGCGGCAGGAGATTTCGTGGTCCCCTTCGACGAGCTTGATGGGCTTGGACTTGGTGCCCACTTTCAGGACATCGGAGGAGCCTTTGAGCTTCAAGTCCTTGATCATGGCCACCACGTCGCCATCGGCCAGCACGGTGCCGTAGGCGTCTTTGACGACACGCGGGGCATCGGGCGCATCTTCGTCTGCGGCGGGTTCGTTTTTCCATTCATGACCGCAGGTCATGCATTCGTGGTGGTCTGGAAAAGTGAGGATGTCCTCGGTTTCGCACATGGGGCAGGTGAGTTGGGTCATGAATGCTTCTAAGTTGTTGGTTGGGTCGTCTTCAAAATTTCTTTCGCCCGCTCGATGGCGGCTTTGAAGCTGAGACAGATGTTTTCCCCGCCGATGTGGTGGTGGAATTCGGCCTGGGTCATCAGCTTCGCAGGCTGTGCTCTCATGCCACAGAGGATGAGGTGGCGGCCAGATGCCACAAGACGCTCTGCTAGATGCTCCAGCGCGTGCAGGCCGGTGGCGTCGATGGCGGTCATGTTCCGCAGGCGCAGCATGACCACGGCGGGCAGCGCATCGAACTCGTCCTCGATGACGCTGAGCTTGTCCGCCGCGCCAAAGAGAAACGGGCCGTGGATGTGGTAGGCGGCCACGCCTTCCGGCAGCGGATTGGTTTGCAGGCTGTGGATATAACCGGCCTCGACATACTCCGGTGTGATGCGGGCGACGGTGGTGGAGCCTGTGACCTTCACGATGTAAAGCAGCGCGGCCATGACCATGCCGACCTCCACCGCCACGGTGAGATCCGCCAGCACGGTGAGTGCGAAGGTGATGAACCACACGGCGATGTCCGCCATGCTGAGCTTGAGGATGTCCGGGATCTCCGCCCACTCGCCCATGTTGTAGGCCACCATCATCAAAATGGCGGCGAGCACGGTGAGCGGGATGTGTTTCGCCAGCGGCGCGGCCACCAGCAGGATGAGCAGCAGCACCAGCGCATGGATCATGCCCGCCACGGGGGTCTGCGCCCCGGAGCGGATGTTCGTGGCGGTGCGGGCGATGGCCCCCGTCGCTGGCAGGCCGCCAAACAGGGGCGACATCACATTTGCCACGCCTTGCGCGAAGAGTTCGACGTTCGGCTTGTGCTTGTCGCCCGACATGCGGTCCGCGACGACGGCGGAGAGCAGCGATTCGATGGCACCGAGCATCGCCACAGTGAGCGCGGGCGAGAGCAGCGGCAGAATGAGATCGAAGCGGAAGGTCGGGATGGCAACCTGCGGCAACCCGGCGGGAATGCCGCCAAAGCGTGTCTCGATGGTCTCCAGCGGCAGATGCAATCCCCACGCGATGGCGGTGCCGAGCAACAACACAACGATGGAACCTGGCACACGCTTGATCCACTTCATGAAGACGATGAGAACTCCGAGCGACAGGCACGAAACCGCCGTGGCGGTGGTGGAAAGCGTGCCCCAATGCGCAAAGATCGCCTCCATGCGCCCGATGAACTCGCCGGGCACCTTGTCGATTTGAAGTCCGAAGAAATCCTTGATCTGCGTGCTGGCGATGAGCACCGCGATGCCGTTCGTGAAGCCGATCACCACCGGACGCGGGATGTACTTCACCGCCGTGCCGAGTCCGGTGAGGCCCAGGACCATGAGCAGCACGCCTGCCATGAGCGTACACATGAAAAGCCCGTCGATGCCATGCTTTGCCACGATGCCCGCCACGACTACGACAAAGGCTCCGGTCGGCCCGCCAATCTGGGTCATGGAGCCGCCGAGCGCCGAGATGAGGAACCCCGCGATGACCGCCGTGTAAATGCCCGCCTGCGGGAGCACGCCCGAGGAGATGGCAAACGCCATCGCCAGAGGCAAAGCAACGAGGCCGACGGTCAGCCCCGCAATGAGGTCCGCGATGAATTTCCGCACACTGTAATCCCGCAAGGCCATGATGGACTTGGGCAGGAAGGAATCGATGCGGGCAGTTTTCATATTCAGTCGGCAACTGGGACTTTGCGTTTTCGGGCTTTGGGTTCCTTCACTGCCTCGACCTTGGGCTCGGCTTGTGGCTCAGGATCGGGCGGCAGGAGGAAGATGCTGCAATAGCCACAGACCTGTAGCGCCACATCAGCGCGGCGCAGATCAGAAAGTTGCCCGCTGGGCAGGGAGAGATGGCAGCCGCCGCAGGTGCCGTTGCGCACCTTGGCCGCGCCTCGTCTGCCTTTGGATATCCGCTGATCATAATGTTTGAGGATGGCGGTGGGCAGCCGCTCGCGTACTTCTTCAGCCTCCAGGTTGAGTTTTTTTAACCCAGCCGACTTGGGGTCGATCCGGCGTCTGTTTTCGTCGATCTCGGCGATCTGGGTGAGATCTTCGATGAGGGTGGTGATGGGCTTCATGGGCTGGTGGTATTGGTTTTCGGGAAGGGGACGGCGGAGGACTTCATGCCAGGACAGGGCGAACTTCATGCGGTGGTAGCGAACGGATGGTCAGGTGGGCTGAAGACCGCAGGATCCACGTCCAAAGATGACGGGCTCTTCGGGCAGTGAGTGCATGATGCGCCGGGCCTTTGCCGGTGTATCACGCTTCACCCAGAGCTTAAGCTTGTCATCAAAGGCCATCTTCTCGCAGTCGTAACCCGTGGGGATTTCGGATGCGTCACCGCAATAGGTGATCACGCGGGTGCCGGCGGGTAGTTTCGCTAGCTCCTGCTGCACATGCTCCACATATTCCGCGTAGAGCTTGGGGGCGATCTCCACCTCGAAGTCGATCCGCAGAGACGGGAATACATTCTCCTCGAATGGATTGAAGAGATAAAAAGCATCGTAGGCGATGAAGTCGATCCCGGTGATGTTGCCATGGATGATTTCCACGTTTTTAAAAGAGTGACGCAGCACGAGTTCCCTCGCAGCTCTGACCAGGCGGCCGCGCTGCTCCACGCCAGTGAAGTGTCCCTGGGTCGTGGATGCGCCAATGATGCAGAACTTCCCTGGCCCGCAGCCAATGTCCAAAACCCGGGTGCCGGGCTTCTGCACCAGCAGCTTGGCCGCCAGACGACACACATTCACCGGGCTCCAGTGAGTGACCGACTGCTCTCGGATCGAGAGCGGATAAATGATGTCGAACTCGTTGTCCTTTTGGGCATGCAGAAACTCGCTGTCGGACTGGATGCGGGGAGATGAAGTGCGCTGGAAGGAGGATTTAAACATGGCGTCTGCTGATATTGCATTTCAGATGCCAAGTGGCCTTGATGACGCTCCAGCCCTTGTGGATACAGGATTCCAGCGTCATGGCTATTTTCAGTGGCTTTTCGAGAAGCGGCTGGATGTGCAGAATATGCACTTGCTTGCCAACTCAGGTGCAGGCTTGATCGGCAAGCCATGGAACCCGCCAATATTCACATCCTCGTCCTGGACCGCGACGCCGCCTCCGCCCGCGTCATCCGCGATGTCCTCGCGAAGGTTGGCTACAAAGTTTCCGTGTCATCGCATGAAACAGACGCGCTGAATCTGGCTGCCGACGAGCTGTTCAACGTCGTAGTCAAGTCCTTCGATGCGCAGCGCATCGACGCCGTGGCGCTCATGGAAAAGGTTCGCGGCATCACTCCAGACACCCAGTTCATTTTCCTCAGCGACAAAGGCACCATCCACACCGCCGTGGAGGCCATGCGCAAGGGAGCCTTCGACTATCTCTCCAAGCCCATCAACCCTGCGCAGCTCATCGAGTCCGTGCGCAAGGCGCTCGATCACCAGTCGCTCGTGGCCGAGGATCAGCAGATCAAGCTGCGCCTGCGCCGCCGCTCAGACCCCGACATCTTCGCCGGCAGCAGCGCTGCCATGAAGGAGATCAGCCGCCTCATCCAGCAGATCGCCCCCACGGATGTCACTGTGCTCATCGAAGGAGAAAGTGGAACTGGCAAGGAGGTCGTGGCACGCGCCATTCATGAAAAGAGCCGGCGCAAATCGCAGCCCTTCATCGCTGTGAACTGCGCCGCGCTGCCGGAGAACCTGATCGAGGCGGAACTCTTCGGCCATGTGCGCGGCGCCTTCACCGGAGCAGTCGGCGACCGCAAAGGTCGCTTCCAACTCGCCCAGGGCGGCACGCTCTTCCTGGATGAAATCGGTGATCTCTCACGCAAGGGCCAGGGCGACCTCCTGCGCGTGCTCGAAGACGGCACTTACCGCCCGGTGGGCAGTCAAAAAGTCGAGCGCGCCACCGCCCGCATCATCGCCGCCACGAACAAAGACCTCGAGGCCGAGGCCGTCACCGGCGGCTTGTTTCGTGAAGACCTGTTTTATCGTTTGAACATCGTCTCCATCGTCATGCCGCCGCTGCGCGAGCGCGCGGAGGACATCGCGCCCCTGGTAAAAACCTTCACGGATCATTTCTGCACCAAGCACCGTCGGCGACCGAAGAAATTCAAACCTGAGGTGGTGAGCCTCTTTCAGACTCTGCGCTGGCCCGGCAATGTCCGGCAGTTGCGAAATCTCGTCGAGCGTCTCGTCGTCACCGTGCCTCATGCCGCAATCAGCCTGGACGATCTGCCGCCCTCCATGCACCAGGGCAAACGCGCGCCGCATGCCATCGCCATTCAGCCTGGCATGACTCTCGCCCAGGTCGAGGCCGAGCTCATCCGCCAGACGCTGCTCAAGGTCACCTCCAACCGCGAAGAGGCCGCCAAGACTCTGGGCATCAGCCGACGGGCGCTGCAATACAAGATCCAACGCTACAAGCTCGACAAGCTGCCAAAGCAGGTCGGCCGATCAATGCCTGGAGTCCTTTGAACAAAGACGACCAAGCTGACAAAGAGCACGCTCAAAAAAAGGGTGGTAGTGGGTGGCTTGCCTTCAGTCAGGGGAGGGGCTCTGCTCACACATAAATGCCCCGGTACTTCGCAATGAACTCGTCTGGCGTGATCGGCTGCGGTTTGTAGCCCGCGTTGGTGAGCGGTGCGAAGTCACGATCCTCCGTGATGACGTAGTCCGCGTGCGCGGCGATGGCGCAGTCGGTGAAAGCGTTGTCATCGGGATCGGCGCTGATGATGCGAAATTGGTAGTGCGGGGAGATCCAACGCACATTGCCACTGCGGTCGATGAGATCGATGAAGGCCTCCAGCGTGCTCCAGGCTGCCATCCCGGCCTTTCCATGGATGATTTCGCGGTACTCGGTCACCACTCGGTTCGACATCGCCCAGTCCATCAAACCAAACATGAATCCATCCAAGATCACACCATAACGATGGCGTTTTGATCGTGCCTGGATGAGCACGTTGGTATCGACGCAGACGATCATGAGGCGCGGTTGCGCATCCGGTAGGCGCGGATGACCTCAGTGAGATTCTCCCAGGTGCCAGCCGCCTGCTCAGCGTCAGCCTGACGGGAAATTTCCTCGCGCAGCCGGATTTTTTCAGCGAGGAGGTCGAGATCGTGCAGGCGGAGTAGAGATTGCTCATCCATCGTCGAAACACGCTCCACCATCTGGTGGCGCAGATTCTTCGGGACAGGCTGGGAGGCTGAGGTGCTCATGCCGGAAGACTACAAGACCCGCCGGGAGCTTTCCAGATGGTTTTTGTCCCTCGCTCACTTTGACGGCACATTCACCCGCTCCAGCAGCTTGTCCGCGGTTTCATGCCGCGAAGCGACGACGCCGGGCGAGAACCAGCCGCCGAGGAAGACAGTGAGTGAGATGACGATGATACCGACACGTTCGACAGGCGTTTTGCGCAGCGAGACGGAAGTCGTGGTGCGTTTGCCGGTGAAGAGGGCAAAGTAGGCGCGGAGAATGGCGATGCCGTTGAACATGGCGGCGATGGCGAGCGTGCCGCTGACCCACAGACCCTGATCAGCGCTGCCGCTGATGAGCAGCTCCATCGGCACAAAGCCGATTGTGCCGGGAAAGCCGACGCTGGCGAGACCGGTGATCATGAAACACACCGCGAGGCCCGGAACCTGCTCGTAGAAGCCGTGGTGCTCGCGCAACGAAAGCGAGCCGAAGCGGGCCTCCAGCGCCCGCACGGAGAAGGCGAGACCGGCGAGCGAGAGAGCGGACGAAATCCACAAACACAGCGCGGCGGTGAGGCCGTTCGAGGTGTGCAGCATCACAGCGAACATCACCAGCGCGGTCTGGCTGAGACAGAGATGCGCGAAGAACTTCCGCACCTCGTTTTGCACGATGGCCATGCCGCCGCCATACACGGCGGTGATCAAACAGACGATGCTCGCGGCGTTGAGCATCCACTCAGGCGTCGAAGGCAGCAGCAGTCGCAGCGCGGCCAGCACTTCCATCAGCGGCAGCACAAAGACCATCGCGGTGCCATACGACGCGCCTTGGAACAGCGTCGGTACCCAGCCATGCAGCGGCACGATGCCGCCACGCAGCAGCAGCGCGAGCAGGAGCAGCCCGTAGCCGACTTGTTGACCCGCAAACTGCCATCCCACGACGAGCAGCACGACAAACAGGCCCATGTGGATCAAATAACCACGCACAGGTTGGCTGCGGCTCATCAGATCCCACAGCGGCAACAGCACGCCAAGAATAAGAAGCGCAATGAGCATCCACGGTGTCTGGCACGTCACCGCAGCGAGGCTGACGAACGCCGCGATCAGCAAGCGCACGCAGAACATCGGGGACACCCGTGACTTTGCGGTGCCGAGCAAGGTCAGCAGATGCAACAGCGCGAGCACGGGCAGCATCGGCGCGGCGAGATCATCGACCGCAAAATGCTTCAGCCACCCGATCTTGGTGCCATGGAAAGCGAGATTCGTTGCCACAGAAGTGAGCAGCGTGGCGATAAAGAACCCCAAACTCGTGCGCATGGCCACGGCAGGCACTTTGATGAACGAAACGACCACCGCGCCGAGCAACGGCAGCAGCAAATTGAGTTCGAGCCAGGAAAAGCCGCTCATAGGTCACGCGGCGCCTCCTTCGCCTTGGGCTCGCCATCGAGCAGTTTCGCCCATTTTGTCTCCAGGGCATCCAAACCTCGGAAGAAGGCCACAAACGGCCGCGCGACACACTTTTCGAGCAGGGTGTCGAGATAACCGCGCTCCAGCGAGAAGCGGTACAGCCAGCGCTGAGTGGCTAGCGGCAGTTTTTGTTCCCACATCACGCCTTCCTCATGCGGACGGCTGCCGATGGCGTTTTCGAGCTGGTGATGATCGTGCAGCAAACTCGGTGCGCGCAGGAATTGCAGCGTGCGCAGACACGCATGACCGAGCAGATGCAAAAGCGCGAGGTAGCGGAAGCCGAGGCCGATTTCGGCGATGATGATGCCGACCTGTGTCAGTGAGGCGAATGCGAGAGCCGATTTGATGTCGCTCTGAACTCGACCGGCGAGATAGGCGAAGGCTGATGTGCTCAAACCGAGCACCACGACGGCGACTTGCAGCCAGACCGAGCTGTCGAGCACCGGACTCACGCGCAGCAGCAGGAAAGCGCCGAGATGCACGGACAACGCACCATAAAACACCGCGCTCGATGGCGTGGGGCCTTCCATGGCACGTGGCAACCAGCCGGAGAAGGGGATCAGCGCCGATTTGCCCGCGGCCGCGATGACGAAGAGCACGCCGAGCAAGGTGAAGTGCGGTCCGATGAGCAGCGGATCATGTGCGGGCCACGCCTTGTTGCCCACGAGGTGATCAAAGTCGCCCGCGCCGTTGATTTCATGCATCAGGATGGCCGCGAGCAGCAGTGCCACATCACAGAAGCGATACACAATCCACACGCGCAGCCCGTTGCGCGGAGGTGAAGGTCGTTCCTGGAAAAAGGCGATGAGCAACACGGAGGACAGGCCCACCATTTCCCAGCCTGCAAACAGCGTCTCCACGGTGTCTGACAGCGAAGCCGTGACCATGCCGAGCAGGAACAACGCGAAGAGCACGAAGAAGCGCTCGTAGCCGCGCTCATGGTGCAGGTAGCGCGTGGAGAAGGCGCCGATCACCGCGCACAGCACCAGCGTGAGCATCACATACGAGAGCGAGAGAAGGTCGAGCACGAACTCGAACTTCAAATGGTAGTGTGCCGTGATCACCCAGTCGCCCAGCTCGATGGGATGCTGCGGCACGCGATGCCACAGCATGGTCACCGCCGCCGAAACCGCCGCCAGCAGGCTCAGCGCGATGGTCGTCTGAATGATCTTCCCAATCCACTCCTCGCCGAGATGCTTGTTTGTCAAAAACAGGACAAAAAATACCCCCAGCAGCAACACCGGCATCCCCACGATGGTGAGGCCGAGTGTGGTCAGAAGTTGGGCGGGGTCGGTCATGGGGCTTTGAATCGGGTTTAATGACAGCAGAATGGGGACAGCAGAATGGAATTCATATTCTGCTGTCCCCATTCTGCTGTCATTTCGGCTTGGTTTTTCATGGTCAGTTCAGGCTGGCACGGCAGCGACGATCTCGGCGAACTCCAAGTGATCGCGCCAGCCGGTGTACCATTCTTTGGAGGAGGCGGCGACGGGCAGTGGCCCCGCTTGGAATTGATAAGGCTCGAACCGGCCGTCATGCCACACGCTCAAAGCGCTGGTGGCCGGGTCCATGAGAGCGACCTGCACCCACAGTTTCGTGACCATCGTCTTGATGGCCTCGTTCTTCTCCATGATCGCCAGAAAAGCCTCCGCGGTCGTCTCAATGACGAAGAGCAGCCGCACAGGCTCGTGAATTTCCACCATCTGCCACGGCAGTCCCGTGCGCAGGTCGCTCATCGCGCCGTCCATCACGCCGAGCAGGCCGGTGATGTTGTGCGGGAGTTTCGAGCCGCTGCCCCAGCCGGGAGAATCGACATAGCTGAAGTAGTACTCGAGATTGATGCCGCTGCACACCGGCACCACCGCGCCGAGAATGCGGGCGAGGATGGCCGTCTCCGCATCGTCTTGCATCGGATCGTAAGACACGAGGAAGGCACGGCGGTCGAGAAATAGCCCTCGCGTCTTTTCACGACGACCAACAATGCAGATGGCGTTCGTCGCATGGCCCCATTCGGGTCGCACTTGAGACAAATCTTCGGAGCGGCCTTCCATGTGCCGTTTCGCGGCGCTTTGCGTGAGTCCCAGTGGTGCGGACCCGAAGCGGCGGCCGCGTTCGTGCGCGTTGCGCTCCACCGCCTCGCCCACGGCCCTGCTGGCCACTTCAAACTCGAACTGATGCGTCGGCGGCACGCGGTCCACGTCGGAGAAAGTGATGTTGTCGTTCGCGGTGTTGTGCAGGCCGCCGATGAAGACGGTATCGGCAGGGATCTCAATGCCGCGCTCCTTCAAGGCGGTGCGGATGCGTGAATCATTGAGGATCTCGGCGATGGCGCGCGCATTGGGGCCGCCCACGCCGCCACCGCAGGCACCGCAGTCGTGTGCGGACTCGTGCGGGTTGTTCATGCTGGTGGAGCCGTGACCGAACACGAGCACCACGCGGGCAAAGTTTGTCGTTAGGCCGATGTCCCGCAGGATGCGCTCGGCGATGTTGATCATTTCACCCGGCAGGAAGCCGTGACCTTCGTCGTGGGGCGATGCCTTCTCGCAACTGCGCTCCAGCTTCAGCCGAGTGACCGGCGGCGGGGCGATGAAGCTGCCGAAGAAGCCGCGAAACCGCGCCGTGAGCCGTGGAAACACCACGCGGGCCACCAGCGGCACCGTGGCGAGCAATCCGAACGCGGCTGAAAAGAACGCGGCGCTGACGATTCGCCTGCTGCCTCCATGAAAACTCGTCAGCGCCATGCCGAGACGACGCCGTGCCCCGCTGCGGCGTTTTTCTTCATCGAGCAGACGACGATCCACGACCTCGGAAACCCAATGCTGCGGACGCACGACGACGGGACACAGCGGCGTGAAGTCCGCCGCCGCCGCGCCGCGATAGTACATGACCACGCCGAAGAAACCTGCCGCGCCAAAGGTTTCCACCGTCGGTGCGACCTCCTCGACATGCCTGCGGATCGACTCCTCGCGCTCGTCGATGCAAAATACGGCCTGAAACGACGGGCGGCCCTTGGGTTTGACGCTGCGTCCGTTGCGTGAGGCCAGAGCATCAAGCGTCTGCACGCGGAAGCGATGCTCATACGCGAGATGAAACACGCGGCGGCGACCCAGCTCGTCAAAGCTCTCGACTTCATCGAACAAACCGGCCCAGTCAGTGGTTTCGAGATGGAAAAGCTGCTCCGGCGTCCAACCTAGCACCTGCGCGAGCTGGAAGACGAGGAAGGCGCGTTGCTTGTCGCACGTAGGAATGACCGATGGGAGCTGCGCGATGAGTTTCTCGCGCATTTCGGCCAAAGTGCCCGCGTAGCCGACAGATGCCTCTGCGGCGGCTTTGAGCGCGAAACGCTCCAACAACAATCGCACAGCCAAAAAGTCGATCAGCGTGCCCTCCGGCACGGCGTGATGCACACGGTCCGCTCGCTGCTCGACATGCCAGATCATGCCGCCCCAGCCGCGTAGTGCTAAAAAGGTCGCGGAGAGGAAATTCTCGACCTCATCGGCCTTCACGCCGAGCGCGGTGAGTGATTCCTCAATGCCCGCGAGCGCGGTGACCTTGTCGTTTTGCAAACGCGTCACCTCATCCTTCAAACCGGTCATCCACCACGCGGAGGAGGCGTTGCCTTGCGCATGTAGAGCGCAGAACGACGTGTAGAAACCCGCGTCACGCTCCGGCAGCGCCCAGTGCGCGATGCCTTGATCGAGAAAGGCCGAGCAGAAGCGGATGAGCACGTCATTGACGAGTAGATCACTGTCCATGCCGCCGAGCGCGCCGAGCAGATCGCGATGGCGGATGAGCGGCTTTGTGGTCGGTGTGCGCTCACCCGCGAGGCGCACGCCTTCACGGCAGACCTCCCATAGCGCTGACATGGTGAATGCTTCCCAGCGCTCGTCGCTCCAGTCCTCGATGCGCGTCTCTTTGAAGCGCAGAAACAGGTCATCAATCCACGCGGGCCGTTCTACTCCGGGCAAAGAGCCACGCAGCCTGCGCATGACCCAGTGCCGTGTCTCGGTGATGAGTCTGCGGCGCTCGATCTCGGCCACATCGCGTCGCGCCTTCATGAGCGCGTCGGTTTCGGCCATGAACCAGTCGAGTTCGCGCCCGTCGCCGCTGCGCAGCGGATGCTGGAGCATCGCCAGACGTAGATCGAGCCGCTGCGAGAGTCCGCACACGCTCTGCGCGGCTTTTTCGCCGAGATCACGCTGCAAAACAGCGCGGAGTTCGTCGAAACGGATGCGCCCGCGTGTCAGCTCCTCGCGATAGCGGTCCTCCGAAAGATAAGGCTCGCATCCAAACACACGCGAACCCGTGCGCACCGCCTCATCAAAGGTCTGATGCTCGAAGGCATGCAGCGTGTTGTGATGAATGAAGACGCCTATCGGCCCCTGCGCCGGCAGCAAGTGCGCCGCGTGCTGAATCTGGTGCGCAAGGTGCTGGCGGGTATCGGTCATGCGAGGTTATGCCTTGGCGGCAGCGGGGAGTGACTTGCCCTGGCGCGGCGTGCCTGCTTTCGCGGGCTTGTACCATTCCTCATGCGTCTCGTCGATATCGACGTGTCCGCCGGTCTTCTCGTGGTTTTCGCGCCAGCCATGCAGCGCCTCAAAAGCCGCGTGGTCGATGAAATCAACGGCGAGGTCGATATCGACATTGTGACCGGGCGGGATGGTCGAAAGCTCCGCGTTCAGCCTCGGCACGGACGCGAAGGTGAGCGTTCCACCGATCTGCACATGCCATTTGCCATCGCGCTGCTCCATTTTCACCGAGGTGTTTGAGAGGCGGCGCAGCAGGAAGAAGACGCTGAGGCCCAAGCCGATGCCGACACCGGCCAGAAGGTTCACGCACGTCACGCCGAGCACGGTGGCCCAGTAGATGAGGATTTCGTTATGCTTCGTGAGTTCTTTGATGTGATGCAGATTCACCAAATTGATGCCGACATGAACGAGCAGGCCCGCGAGCACGGCCAGCGGGATGGATTCGATCACGTTGCTGGCGAACAGCACGAACAGCAGAATCCACACGCCATGGAAAATAGCCGACCAGCGCGTGGCCCCGCCTGCGTTGATGTTTGCCGAAGAACGCACGATGACGCCCGTGATGGGCAGGCCGCCCAGCACGCCGGAGACGAGATTGCCCGCGCCCTGGGCGCGCAGCTCTTTGTCCAAATTCGAGCGCACACCGCTGTGCAGCTTGTCCGTGGCCACCGCGCAGAGCAGGGACTCGATGCTGGCGATGATCGCCACCGTGAGCACGGCGGTGATAAACGGACCCCAGTCCGCGGGCGGCGCGAGCTTGGTCAGCTCAAAGGTTTCCGGCAGATCGACGCGCTTCACGTCCATCTTCATGAGCAGGGACACCACCGTGCCTGCCACCACTGCGATGAGTGGTCCTGGGATGGCCTTCAGCGCGGGCACTTTGATCTTCTTCCACACGATGAGGATCGCGATGGTCAGCAAGCCGAGAATCGCCGCCTGAGAGTTGAGGATGCCGAGCTGCTTCGGAATGCCGAGCAGGTTCACCACCGGGGAACTCTGTGGCGAACCGCCGAGAACAACGTGAATTTGCGCCAGCGCGATCGAGATGCCAATGCCCGCCAGCATGCCATGAACGACGGAAGGCGCGATGATCAGCGCCCCACGCGCCACCTTGAACCAGCCGAGCACGAGCTGCAGCGCTCCCGCACAAGCCGTGATCAGGCACATCGTCTCCCAGCCAAATTTGGCGACCAGTCCGGCCACCACGACCGTTAATCCTGCCGCTGGCCCCGAAACCTGGAGCGGCGAGCCTGCGAGCAAACCGGTGACGATGCCACCCGCGACAGCACCAATTAAGCCAGCGATGATCGGCGCACCCGAGGCCAGCGCGATGCCCAGGGAGAGCGGTACGGCGACGAGGAAGACAACGAGCGAGGCGGGGAGGTCGCGGCGGAGATTCATGTGTGTGCGAAATTCAAGCGGGGAGGTGTGAACGAAGCGAGGCTGGCGTGTCGAACAGGAGAGTTTAGTTCACTGAGGACAGTGTCCAACAACCACGCCCTCATGAACAGGCTTTTTTACGACGAGAGTGGTTGAAGGACGTTTTTACCGTTTGAAGTCGGGTTTGGTCGTGGTGAAGACGTTTTTCGACTCCCCTGCGATCACCGCGAGGGCCGGATGGCGCATGGCGCGCTCCAGGGTGATCAGGTAGCAGGAAAAACCGCAGCGCAGAGGCCTGCCCACCGGCTGGAGTCCGTAGCGCTCCACTGCTTCATCCAGCACCGTCGCAGCGATGGGTGTGAGGCCCAGTCCGTCCGAAGCGGCGGTTTTCATCAGCGCGGCATCATCGAACTCCGCCACCACGCGCGGGCGGATGCGGTGGGAGTCAAACCACCGGTCAATCTCATGCCGCCAGGCCGTGCGGCTGGCTGGTAGCAGCATTGGCGCGTCTTTGAGGGAGGCTGGAAAGCCCTTGCCTAGCTTTTTCGCCAGCGCTGACGTGGCGCAGAAAACGACGGGCGACTCACCGAGCAGGTGGTTGAAAGCCTTCACTGGCAGCGACGACGGGGCTGCTTCATCTGACAAAACGACATCCAGCCTGCCTGCGGCCAGAGAGCCGAGCAGTTCCTGCACATGACCCTCCGCGCAGGAGAGCTGCAAATTCGGGAACGCTTTCATCGCTGGGCGGATGAGCCGCCACGCGACCAGCTTTGGCAGCGAATCCGTGATCCCGATGTTCAGGCGCAGATTCCGTGCGCTACCCTGGCCGTGGAGCGAACGCACCATCTCCGTGCCGAGAGAGAAAATCTCCGCGGCGCACTCCATGACGAGCCGTCCCTGCGGCGTGAGCTTCAGACCGCGCCCGGTGCGGTTGAAAAGCTGCTCGCCGAGGCTTTTTTCCAACGCCTTGATCTGTGCGCTGATCGTCGGCTGTGACAGATGCAGCCGCGCCGCCGCCGCCCGCAGGCTCCCGGCACGTGCGACCTCCCAAAACAGGCGCAGATGGTGGTAGTTGAGGTGGGGGATGTTCATGAATTGATTTAGATATGATCTAAGTTCTGACTTCAGGCATCGAGAGAATCAAAACGTACGCCAGGAGATGAATGTCGCATGTTTCACGCGCACCTCTCAGCGCCTCTTTGCCATCACTTCCCGCAGGATAGGATTCGGAAACCTGCGGCTCGGCGTGATGGCGTAGAAGGTTTCTTTGATCTGCGGGAACTTGTAGCGCTCGACCAGTATGCCGCTTTCCAGCTCGTCTTTGACGACGACGGGCGGCACGAGAGTCACCCCGGTGGTCTCTCGGGCCATGAGGCGGAGCATGGCCATGTCATCGACCTCGGCAGCGATATTAGGGCGAATGCCGGATTGATCCAAAAGCACATCAAAGGCCGCCCGGAGGCTGCTTTCGAGGCTAGGGAGCACGACGGGCGTGGTGCGCAGATCCTCGGGAAAGCGAAACGGCTTCATGCCGCGTGTTTTGCGCCCCACGAGGCTCACCGGCTGCTCATCGAGCAGATGACTGTGCCAGCCGGTTTCGGCATCGCGGCGCACGGGCGTGTTGGAGAGCACCACATCGAGCGTGTGGGTCTGGAGCTGCGCCAAAAGCTCGCGCAGCGTGCCGGAGTGGATGATGAGTTCCACATCATCCCGCGTGACGAGCGGGCGCAGGAAGCTGAGCTGGAAGTTCCGGGACAAATTGGATGCCGCGCCGACACGCAGGTAGCCACGGCTGCGTTTCGCGCGGTTTTGCAGCAGGTCGGTCAGCTCCTCGCCGCTGCGGAAGATGGAGTCCGCATACTCTAGGGCAATGCGACCCGCCTCTGTGAGCACGAGCGCCTTGTGCTTCCGCTCAAACAGGGGCTGGCCGAGGTTTTCCTCCAGGCTGCGAAGCTGCACACTAAGCGCGGATTGTGAGAGCTTCAGATGCCGCGCGGCCTTCGTGAGGCTGCCCTCGGTGGCGATGGCGCGGAAGTAGCGGAGGTGGTGGTAGTTCAGAAAGGCCATCAATAGTCGCTTTTAGCAAAGAGAACGATCCTTGGCAAAACATGAATTGGAGCGAACTCACATTCTCCCGCAGGGAGGGCGTCACCATCATGGATTTCATCACCGCCGTTCAATCAAACCTGCTCAGCCCCGCCGTCCTGTTCTTTGTCCTCGGAGTCTTCGCCGCGGTGTCGAAGAGCGACCTGAAGTTTCCCGAGTCGCTCTACACCACGCTGACGATCTACCTGCTCACGGCCATCGGCTTCAAAGGCGGAGTCGCCATCCATGAAGCCGGCCTCGGCGCGGTGTGGCTGCCGGCGCTCGCGGCGATGGTGCTCGGGGCGCTCATCCCGATGTGGACGTATCCGGTGCTGCGGAAGCTGGGCAGATTCAGCGTGGCGGACGCGGGCGCGGTCGCGGCGCATTATGGCAGCGTGAGCGCCGTGACCTTCATCGCGGCGACGAATTTCCTCAAAGGCATCCACCAGCCCTTTGAGAGCTACGCCTCGGCCTTTCTCGCGGTGATGGAATCGCCAGCGATCATCGTCGGGGTCATGCTGGGCAAGGGTGCGCTCGATGGTGGCAGGTTTTCGCTCTCCGACGCGGGTGTGCGGCATGCGCTGAGGGACGCTGTTCTCGGCAAGGGCGTGCTGCTGCTCATCGGAGCGATGGTGATCGGCGCTCTGTGCGGAAAACGCGGCATGGCCTCGGTGGAGGGATTTTTCGTGACGCCCTTCCAAGGCGTGCTGGCCCTTTTCCTCCTGGAAATGGGCTTGGTGGCGGGCAAGAGGCTCGGTGACTTGAAGAAGGTCGGTGTCTTCCTGCTGATCTTCGGTGTCACCGCGCCCGTGGTGCATGGTTGCCTGGGCGTGATGCTCGGCGGCTGGGTGGGGCTGAGCGCGGGCGGAGCCATGCTGCTCGGCGTGCTGGCCGCCAGCGCCAGTTACATCGCCGCGCCGGCCGCGGTGCGTCTCTCTCTTCCGGAGGCTAACCCCACCTACTCGCTCACGGCGGCGCTAGCGATCACCTTCCCCTTCAACATCACCGTCGGCATCCCGCTCTTCTTTGAACTCGCCAAAATCCTTCACGCCTGATCCCGCCATGAACCTGCATCCCATGAAACTCGTCACCATCATCTGCGAATCCGTCCTGGAGGAGCGTGTCGTCGAACTGCTGCGTGAATGCGGCGCCCACGGTCACACCGCCGTGGACGTGCGCGGCAGCGGTAACCAGGGCGAGCGCAGCGCCGACATGCTCGAAAGCGGCAACGTGAAAATCAAAGCCATCGTTAAGCCCGCCGTGGCCGACCTGCTGCTCCAGAAGCTGCACGACGATCTCTTCAAAGCCTACGCCATGATCGCCTACGAGACGGATGTGCGCGTGCTGCGACCCGAGAAATTTTAATCCAGGCAATCCAAAAACCACCTCGACCCATGAGCGAATCCAACTTGCAGATCACAGGCATGGTCTTCCTGGCCACCTTGTTCATCATCGCCTGCCGTCCGCAAACCAGGCAGCCGATCGACAGCCATGTCATCACTGCCGCAGAACAGGCGAAACTCACCCCCGACGAGGTTCTAAGGCAGCTTCAGGAGGGCAATCAGCGTTTTCACAGCGGCAATGTGACGCTGCGAAACCACGGTGAGCAGGTGCGCAGATCCGCGCCCGGCCAATATCCGAAAGCGGTGGTTTTGAGCTGTCTCGACAGCAGGGTGCCGGTCGAGGATGTGTTTGATCAGGGACTGGGAGATGTCTTTGTGGGACGCGTGGCGGGCAATTTTGTTAACGAAGACCTGCTTGGCAGCCTGGAGTTTGCCTGCAAGGTCGCGGGGGCGAAGCTGATCCTCATCATGGGCCACCAGCACTGCGGGGCGATCAAAGGCGCCATCGAAGATGTGAAGCTCGGCAACATCACGGCCATGCTCGCGAAGATCAAACCCGCCGTGGCAATGAGCCAGGACTTCAAAGGCGAAAAGACCTCGCTGAACCCGTTCTTCGTCAAACGCGTGGCCGAAAACAACGTTCGCAACAACATCAAGCTCGTCCGCGAGAAGAGTCCCACTCTCCGGGAGATGGAGGAGAAAGGCCAGATCAAGATAGTCGGAGCCTTCTACCGGCTCACCGATGGCACTTTTGAGCTTGTCGAGTAGCTTCCAATTCAAATCATCCCGTGTGTCGACTTTGACATAAAACAGCCGCTCAGGATCATATGAAACCGTTTTCCCCTTCCAGTCGTATAGCGTAGCGTTTTTTTCCCCGGATGCCTGCCAAGCACATCAATCCCATCTCCATCGCCACTCTATCCCAGCTTGCCGCCATCACTGGCAGTGAGTTTGATCATGAACGTGCCCGCATTGCTGTTCAGAACGCCACCAAGTCGGGTTCCGAGCCTCTGGAAAGTCTGATCGCAGCCGCTGCCGAGGTATACATGAAGGTCTCGGCTGTGAGGCAGCCGCTGGCGGAGGTTTTGTGGCATGCGCGGCAGGATCTGCCGGTCGTGATCTGGAGCGCCAAGGAACGGCGCTGGATCGTCATGACCTTCGCGGGCTGGTTTCGCCTGCGCATCGCCGACGGTGATCATCCCACGCATCGGTTGACTGTTTCGCGCACCGAGCTGGCGGCCATGCTGGGTCTGCAAAATGCGAGCGAGACCGTTGAGGCCGGCATCGTTCATCCCGAACGGCCCGCGCATGCGATGAGCGTGCATGCGGATGCGGCGCATCACGAGCAGGTCAGCCCCGAGCGGCGTTTTTTCCGGCTTTTGAAGGCAGAGCGGCAGGACATCATCACACTGCTCATTTTCTCGGTCTTCTCCGGCATTCTCTATCTCGCCGCGCCGCTGGCGGTGGATGCGGTGGTGAGCAATCTGGCCTTCGGCGGGCAGTCGCGGCCCTATGTGCAGGCCATCGTGATTCTCGCGCTGGCGCTGTTTGGCGCGCTGGGACTCCAGGCCGTCGTCAGCGGTTTTCAGTATTACATCTCCGACATCATCCAGCGCCGCATCTTCGTCCGCACAGCGGCGGACCTCGCTTATCGCCTGCCTCGCGTCAAAGCGCAGTCGCTTGATGAAGTGCATGCGCCGGAGCTGGTGAACCGCTTCCTGGATGTCGTCACGGCGCAGAAAAGCACCGCGCTGCTGCTGCTGGATGGCGTGAACCTCATTTTTGGCAGCCTCATCGGCATGCTGCTGCTCGCCTTGTATCATCCGCTGATGCTGATGTTCGTCGTTATCCTGCTGGCGCTGATCGCGCTGAGCATGTGGCTGCTCGGCAAAGGCGCGGTGAGCACCAGCATCGCGGAATCTCGTGTGAAATACGATGTCGTGAACTGGTTTGAGGAGATCGCGGCCTTCCCCTTCGCTTTCAAAGGCCCCGGCGGCTACCAGATGGCCAGTGAGCGCGCGAACCATCTCGCCACCGAGTATCTCGCCTGCCGCGCCGCCCATTTCCGCATCGTCATGCGGCAGATCGTGGCGTTGCTGGTGCTCTCCGTCACTGCTGCGGCAGTTTTGCTCATTCTGGGCGGCTGGCTGGTCGTGAGCCAGCAGATCACGCTGGGCCAGCTCGTGGCCTCGGAGCTCATCATGGGGACCATTGTAACCGCGATGGCGAAGATGGGCAAAAAGCTCGAAGCCTGGTATGACGCCATGGCCGCCATGGACAAGCTCGGCCACATCTTCGACCTCGAGATCGAGCGCGAGGACGGCGAGCAGCCTCTCGCCCGCAAAAGCGGCGCTGAGGTGCGTGCCTGTGAGATTTCGTTCGGCTATCACGAGCCGCTGTTTGCGAAAAAGAACTTCACAGTATCGCCAGGAAGCCGTGCGGCCATCGTCGGCCCACATGGCTCGGGGGCCAGTTCGCTGCTCGACATCCTTTTCGGCCTCCGCCAGCCCTCGGAGGGGCATGTCAGCATCGACGGCCTCGATTTGCGCAGTTGGTACCTGGAAGCGCTGCGTGAGAGCGTGATGCTGCTGCGCCGCGATGAGATCGTCGATGGCACTGTGATCGAAAACCTGCGCCTGGGCCGCGTCGATGTCGGTCTGGATGAAATTCGCGAGGCGCTGGAGCGTGTGGGCCTGCTGGATGTGCTGCTGCATCGCCCCGAGGGCCTGAGTCTGCGCCTGAAGGTCGGCGGCGCGCCTCTCAGTGGCAACCAACGCACACGTCTCCTCCTCGCCCGAGCCCTGGTGCAACGTCCACGGCTTCTGCTCATCGACGAGCTCTTTGACAGCCTCGACGACGAGTCCTTCAAGCTCCTCGAAACCGCCATCCTCGACCCCTCGCTCACGTGGACCGTCATTCTCGCGACGCGTGATCACGATGTCACCAAGCGCTGCGATCAGATCATCGAACTCGCGCCTTGTCATCTGAACGACGGCACGACCTCGCACTCCGAAACCCAACGTCTACAAACCCACTCATGAACCACGCCTCCATCTTCTCCGCGCCGCCACTGCCCGCGCTGAGCCTCGCTGGCAGCGCCAAGTTCACGCGCCTCTTCAGCCGCCTGCTTCTGCTGGCCTTCATCGCTTTTGTCATCGGCATCTTGTGGCTGCCGTGGCGGCAGTTTGTGTCTGGTGCGGGACGTGTGATCGCCTTCAATCCTCTCGACCGTCGCATCAACATCGAAGCGCAGGTCTCCGGGCGGGTGAAGCACCTGCACGTCACCGAAGGCCAGCGCGTGAAGAAGGGAGAGCTCATCGTCGAAATCCAGGACAACGACCCGAACCTGCTCAACAACCTCAAGGCACAGCGCGAGGCCATCGAAAGCCGCCGCGACTTCGCGCATGGACGTGTCGAATCCCTCACCGCGCAGATCACGCAGCAGGAACTCGCCAAGGCGCAGGCCATCGACGGCGCGGAGCAACGCGTCGCCGCCGCGAAGATCGCCGCCGAAACCTCGCAGTTGAACTACAACCGCACCAAAGACCTGTTCGAGAAGAAACTGGATTCTCAGCGCAACCTTGAGCTCGCCACGCTCTCGCGAGACTCCACCATCGCCGAGCTGAAGTCCGCCGAAGCCGCCCTGAAGCGCACCAGCAACGACTTCGACGCCACCATCGCCTCCACGCATGCGTCAAAAGGCACCGCTTTGAGCGAGGTCGCCACCGCTGAGCGTGACCTCTCGGTCATCGACGTGCAGATCAATCAAAACCTCCGCCAGATCGTCGATGCGCCGCGTGACGGCATCGTCCTCAGCGTTGAAGCCAACGACGGCACCTATTTGAGGCCCGGCTCGCTCATCTGTGTCATCATTCCCGAAACCGACAGCCGCTTTGTCGAGATCATGGTCGATGGCAATGACATGCCGCTCATCCATCCGCGCAAAGACGGCCAGCCGGGCAGCCCCGTGCGCATCGCCTTCGAGGGCTGGCCTGCGGTGCAGATGATCGGCTGGCCGCAGCTCGCCATCGGCACCTTCGGCGGCGAGGTCGTCTTTGTGGACGCCACCGACGACGGCCTGGGCAAATTCCGCGTCGTCGTCGGCCCCATGGATGACATCGTCAACCGAGGGGACGGCAACGGGCCTGTCACCGTCGGCTGGCCTGACAAAGACCGCTGGCTCCGCCAGGGCGCCCGTGCCAACGCCTGGATCATGCTTGATCAAGTGCCCCTCTGGTTTGAAATCTGGCGTCAGATCAACGGCTTCCCGCCCATCATCTCCAACGCTGATGGCAAACTCGACCCCACGAAGAATTCATGACCCCATCGAAGAAGATAGAAGAGAGAGGTGAGAAGATAGAATCGCGTCTTCGCATGCCCTTCGCGTGCGCGTTCACGCTTTCTATTCTCTCTCTTCTATCCTCTATCCTCTCCACGAGTGCCGCCGAAAAGCCCAAACCACTTCTACTCCCAGAGGTCCTCGCCTCCGTCCAAACGCAGTATCCGCCCTATCTCGCCGCCTTGATCGAGCAGGACATCGCCAACGGCCGTGTGCGGCAGGCGATGGGCGCGTTTGACCTCAATCTGAATGCAGGCAGCACCACCAGCCTGGCCGGTTACTACGATGGCCGCACCGGCTACACCATGCTGGAGCAGCCGCTGCCCTTTTGGGGCGGCAGCGTCTATGGAGGCTACCGCCTGAGCAGCGGCTTCCTGCCCAACTACAACAAAGACCGCACGGGTGTCGATGGAGAAGGCGTTCTCGGCTTTCGCCTCCCGCTGCTGCGTGATGGCAGCATCGACCGCCGACGCGCCTCGCTCTGGCAGGCGCAGATCGACCAGGAACTCGCCGATCCCATCATCCTGCGTCAGTACCTCGACTTCATCCGCTCAGCCACGATCTCGTATTACACCTGGGTCGCTGCCGGACAGCGCCTCGCCTTCACCGAAGAGCTGCTCCGCATCGCCAAAGACCGCGACAGCGCCATCTCCGAGCAGGTGAAGAAAGGTGCGAGCGCTCCCATCGTGCAGATCGACAACCAGCGCCTCGTCGTCAGCCGCGAAATCGCCGTTGTGCTGGCATTGCGGCGCTTTCAGGCCAGCAGCATTGAATTGTCTCTCTTTTACCGCACTCGCGAGCAGGCAGAACCCATCATCGCCAAGCGAGATCGTGTGCCGGCTGCCTTCCCGCCACACCCTCGGCCCGACGAAACGCAGCTCACCGCAGACATCGCCAAAGCGGCCATCTTTCGTCCTGAAATCCGCCGCATTGAGCTGCTTGTTGAAAAGACCGAGATCGACCGCAAGCTTGCGAAGAACAACTTGCTGCCCAACCTCGACGTGGGCATCGAAGCCGGTCAATTCTTGGGCGGTAACCGTCCCCGTGACATTGAGCGAAACGAGATCGAGGCGAAAATTGAGTTCAAACTTCCGCTGCAACGCCGCGATGCCAAAGGCCGCATCGACATCGCCGACGCGATGATCGCCCGCCTCAACAACGACCAGCGTTTCGCGCGTGACCGCATCGCCGCCGACGTGCGGGATGCCTATAGCGCCCTCGCAGCCGCCTACGATGCCCTCAAAATGACGCGCAAGAACGTCGAACTCGCCCGCCAGCTCGAAGCCGCCGAAAACGAACGCCTCCAGCAAGGTGCCACCGACCTTCTCGCTCTCCAGATCCGCGAACAGGCCACCTTCGACGCCCAAGTCCTCGAAGTCGAAGCCCAGGCCGACTACTTCCGCGCCCAGGCGAACTACCGCGCCGCCATCGCGGCGGATTCGCCGGCATCGTTGTCGCGTTAGACGCCAGCAATGACTTTGAAAATAACGAAGTGTGTCTTTGAAATTGCGGAATCGTCACAGCATCGCTTTGGTGTCAGTAATTGTGATCGAAACTCCCATTCCAGCCATGCCCCATAACAAAGCCCCCCTCGCCGTCACTTTGCCCAAGGACATCGCCGCCAGCATCGCGGTCTTTCTAGTCGCGCTGCCACTGTGTCTCGGGATTGCGCTGGCATCGAACGCGCCTCTGTTCTCCGGCCTGGTGTCCGGGATCGTGGGCGGCATCCTGGTGGGCATGCTGAGCGGTTCACATAAGAGCGTGAGCGGACCGGCGGCGGGCCTCACGGCCATCGTGGCGGCGCAGATCGCGGCGCTGGGCAGTTTTGAGGCGTTTCTGGCGGCGGTGGTCGTGGCGGGGGTGATCCAGGTGTTGATGGGCACGTTAAGGCTGGGATTCATCGCTGCCTTCTTCCCGCTGAGTGTCATCAAAGGCCTCCTGGCGGCGATTGGCCTCATTTTGATCCTGAAGCAGATCCCGCACGTCTTTGGACATGACGCCGATGCCGAAGGCGAGATGAGCTTTGAGCAGCCGGACCATGAAAACACCTTCACGGAGCTGTGGGCCACGCTTTCGGACATCCAGCCGGGGGCGGCGATGATCGGCGTGCTTTCCATTGTGCTGCTGATGCTGTGGGATCGCAGCAAAACGCTGAAAAAAAGCCCGGTGCCCTCCGCGCTGATCATTGTGGTGCTAGGCGTGGGCATCAACATGCTGATGCGGCGGATGGGCAGCGCGTGGGCCATCGAGCCGAGCCATCTCGTGCAGGTGCCAGTGGCGAAGGATTTCCAGGCATTCCTCGGCTTTCTCCAGTTTCCTGATTTCGCGCAGATTGGCAGCCCTGCCATTTTCAAGGCAGCCATCACCATCGCACTGGTGGCGACGTTGGAGACACTGCTCAATCTGGAGGCGGTCGATAAGATCGACCCAGATCAGCGTCAGTCGCCGCCGAACCGCGAGCTGGTGGCGCAGGGCATCGGCAACGTGGCAGCGGGCCTCATCGGCGGCCTGCCGATGACGAGCGTGATCGTGCGCTCGTCGGTGAACATCAACTCGGGCGGCAGGACGAAGATCAGCGCCATCCTCCATGGTGTGCTGCTGGTGCTGTGTGTGGTCACCCTGCCGCATTGGCTGAATGAGATTCCCCTGGCGGCCTTGGCGGCCATTTTGATCACGACCGGCCTCAAACTGGCCAGTCCGAAGCTGTTTAAAAGCATGTGGAGCGAGGGCACGCGGCAGTTCCTGCCCTTTGCCATCACGATCGCCGCCATTGTGCTGACGGACTTGCTCGTCGGTGTGCTGATTGGTCTTGGCATCACTATTTTGTTCATCCTGCACAGCAATCTGCGCCGCCCGGTGCGCCGCATCATGGAAAAGCATTCTTCTGGCGATGTGCTGCGCATTGAGCTGGCAAACCAGGTGAGCTTTCTGAATCGTGCGGCGATTGAAAAAACGCTGCATGATGTGCCGCGCGGAGGCCATGTGCTCATCGACGCGCGCAGCACCGACTACATCGACCCTGACATTCGCGACCTGATCTCCGACTTCCATGACACGACCTCCAAGGCCCACGGGGTGGAAGTCAGTCTCGTCGGCTTCAAAGACCACTACGATTTCAATGACCACATTGAATTCATCGACTTCACCAGCCGCGAGGTGCAGAGCGGCCTCACGCCGGCTGCGGTGCTGGGCATTCTACAGGACGGCAACCGGCGCTTTCTGGCTGGCGAGCGCATTCAGCGCGACTTCAACCGTCAGGTGGCCGCCACCGCGTCAGGGCAGTTTCCCATGGCGGCGGTGCTGAGTTGCATCGACTCGCGGACGCCGGCGGAGGTGATCTTTGACCTCGGCCTCGGTGACATCTTCAGCATCCGCGTGGCTGGAAACATCGCCGCGAGCGAACTCCTCGGCAGCATGGAATACGCCTGCAATGTCGCGGGATCAAAGCTCGTCGTTGTCATGGGGCACACGAGCTGTGGCGCGGTGAATGCCGCCGTGGACCTGCTCGCCGCCGCGAAAAAGGCCAGCGAGGCCACTGGTTGCGTCAATCTCGATGGTCTCGTCGCCGAGATCCAGCAGGCCATCGACCCGCGCACGCTCAAGCAGCCCGCGCAATGGCAGCCGGGCGAAAAAGCCGCGTACTCCAATGAGATCTCCCGCCGCAATGTGATGCGCACCATGCGTGTCATCCGCGAGCGCAGCGCCACGCTCGACAAGCTCGTGCGCGAGGGCAAGATTGCCATCGTGGGCGGCCTGTACGATGTGGCCACCGGCCAGGTGAGCCTTTTCCAAACTCAGGAGTCGAGTGTTGCGAAGCTGGATCTGCCGATGGCGACCCTGGCGGCCTGAGCCCTCTCACTTTTCCTCATCCCACCACTCCAGCAGCATCTGCCGTGCGCGGTAAACGCGGCCCTCCACGCCGCGCGTGGAGCAGTTCATGACCTGCGCGCACTCCTCATGGCTCAGACCCTCCATGGTGGTGAGCATGAGCACGGCGCGGAGTTTTTCCGGCAGCACGGCCAGGCCGCGCTCGAGTTTTTGCATCTCACTGTTTATCTCGGCGCTGGCAGCCGGGGTCTGCTGCGGGCAAAGCGGCGGCTGCTCCACATCTTCGAGCGCGATGGTGCTGTCACGTTGCCTCGCGGCGCGTGTCTTCGCGCGGTCACGGCATAAATTCAGCGCGATCTGATACAGCCATGTCGAAAGCTTCGCGCGGCCTTCAAATTCCGGCAGCGCCTGCCACGCGCGTACGAAAGCGTCCTGGCACACCTCCCGCGCGTCCTCCACGCAGCGCAGCCAGCGGCAGCAGAAGCCAAACAGGCGCTCCTCATGCTGCTGCACGATCCACTCAAACGCCGTCATGTCTCCCGCCTGCGCGGCGCGGATTTTCTGCTGCTCCACGCCCTCCGGCGTCGCAGCCTCCGTCTCCGTGATGAGGAGGTCAAGGCTCGCGGGCAAGGCTGTCATGGGTCCATTCCACCAGTTTTTTGGCCTGCGCCGGACGCAGGTAACGCTTCATCGCGAAGAAATGATCAAGCGTCATGCGCTGTAGCTCGCCCTGGGTCTTGTTCAGCCGCTCCAGCGCGGATTTCAGCCGCGCATCATCCACAACTGCCTCGCTGATGGCTGCGGCCACCTCAAGACCGGCGGTGCGAATTTCTTCCTTCAAGCGCACACGCTGCCGTTCAAACTCCGCCTCGATTGGCTCCAGCGTTTCGTGCTGCTCCGGTGTGATGTCGAGATGCTCGTGCATCCATGCGTGAAAGTCCGGCTCCGCGTGATCATGCGCATGGCTTTCACCATGACGATGCAGCGTCCAGTCGGTGACGAACCAAGCGGTGCCACCGGCCAGCACGGCGGAGAAAAATATCGAGATAAGCACCCATTTCACGCGAGAGGTCATTTCGGCAGTCCTTCCTGGAAAAGCTTCATCTTGGGCGGCGTCGAGTGCGTGGGATCTTGCAGTGCCTTCGACCAGCCGATGACTCCTGCGGTCACGACGCCTGAGACGGCGGCCAGAGCGAGCACCCAGAGCACAAAAGAGCGCCAACGTTTGGCGCGGCCGTCATCCACGCGCACACGCGCCATGATCTCGTGTTCCAGCGCGGCTGGCGGCACGACGGACACCGTTGTGGCGGCGCGCTGGAGCATGCGGTTGAGATCGGTGTCGTTCATCTGCGCAGAATAAGCACAATCCACCGCAAATATTGAATCTTTTTCACTCATCCAGGCTCTAACCTCATAACAACCACCGCAGGCCATGAACGCCAATCTCCACCTTTCTTCAAGAGGATGGAGCCGTGCCGAGGAAAGCATCAGACACGGCTCTGGCGGGGAAAAACTGCCCCCCATCGGACTGGTGCTTTCCAGCGGAGGCGCGCGTGGCTTGGCGCATGCGGGAGTCATTCAGGTCTTGGAGGAAAATCACATCCCCATCGCCGCCGTGGCCGGTTGCAGCATGGGTGCCTATGTCGGTGCGCTCTGGGCCGCCGGACTCAATGGCGCACAGCTCGAAGCCCGTGCGCGTGAGATCAAAGACCGCAAAGCCCTCAAAGCGCTGCTCGATTTCGTCATTCCGCCCTCCGAGGGCCTGATTCGCGGCGAAAAAATCCGCCGCCACTTCGAGCGCGATCTCGGGGACAAGACCTTTGCCGATCTCGACAAGCCACTGATCGTCATCGCCACCGATCTCGACCGTCTCACGCCGCATGTCTTTGATTCCGGTCCCGTTTCGTCTGCCGTGCATGCCAGTGCCGCCATTCCGGGCATCTGCGCTCCGGTTCATCTCAACCGCCGCCGCTACACGGATGGAGGCACTTCGGAGCCGCTGCCGGTCACCTTGCTCAAGAGCCGGCTGCATCTCGATCACATCATCGCGGTCAATGTCATGCCCATGCCCGGCGATTATGAGGCAAGCCTCGATAGCGCCCTCAGTATGGCAGACAAAGCGCCGGGCAACGTCTTCGTCCGCATCTTCCGCTTGTTCTGGCGCAAGCTGAACCTCCTCGCGGATGGCAACGTGCTCGACACCTTCCGCCGCGCCTTGATGGCCGCGCAGCTTCGCCTCATCACCAAAGAGGAGTCCGTCGCCGATGTCGTGATCCATCCGCGCTTCACCACCTCGACGTGGCATGATTTTGAAAATTTCGGCCACTATTTGCAGGCCGGTCGTGATGCCGCTGAGGCCGCGCTGCCAGCCATCCATGAACTGCTTTCCCCAACCCTCAACCAGGAGATACCCAGCCATGAAACTTCTCCATCACACACCCGATTGGAATGCCTCGCCGCGTGAGGTCTGGCAGCACTGGCAGCTCGCGCAACTGCGCGACTACCTGAGCCGCCGCGTCGTCCCCTTCAGCGCCCATTACGGGCTTCTGTTCGAAGAGAACGACATTCATCCGCTCGACATCAAGTCGCTCGACGACTGGAGCCATGTTCCGTTCACCTCGAAGAAAGACCTCACCACTCCGCGTGACTTTGTGCTCATGCCTGATGAGGCCGTGCTGCGGCGTGAGCCAGGCATGATCTTCGATGCGCTGCTGCATGGACGTGCCGCCGCGAAAGAACACGCCGAGGCTGAGTTTCGCCCCATTCTGCTCACCAGCACCACGGGGCGCAGCTCAGACCCCGTGCCGTTTCTCTACACAAAGCACGATCTGGCGAATCTCGATCTCAGCGGCACGCGTTTGATGCTCGCTGGTCGTTCGCAGAGCGAGTTTCGGCACATGAATCTCTTTCCGTATGCGCCGCACCTCGCCTTCTGGCTCGCGCATCACGCGGGACTCGGCTTTGGCACTTTCATGCTCAGCACTGGTGGGGGCAAGACGCTCGGCACCGATGGCAACATCAAGCTCATCGACAAAATCCAGCCGGACATCCTCATCGGCATGCCCACCTTCATTTACCATGTGCTGCGTGAGGCGCATGAAAGCGGCAAACGCTGGACCAATCTGAAACGCATTGTTCTCGGTGGCGAAAAAGTGGCAGACGGCCTCCGCGCCCGGCTGCGCGATCTCGCTACGGCACTCGGCAGCCCGGATGTGCATGTGATGGCGACGTATGGCTTTACCGAGGCAAAAATGGCCTTCCCTGAATGCGTCGGCGAGTCGCACGATTCGTTTGGTTATCATCTCAGTCCCGATCTCGGCCTCGTCGAGATTATCGACCCGAAAACCGGCGAACTCGTTCCCGATGGTCATCCCGGCGAGATCGTCTTCACGCCGCTGAACGCTCGCGGCACCGTCGTGTTGCGCTACCGCACCGGCGACATTGCCGAAGGCGGTCTCACCTGGGAAAAGTGCCCCAACTGCGGCCGCACCTGCCCGCGCTTGCTTGGACCCATCTCACGCGTGAGCGAAGTCAAAGAGCTGAACATGGACAAGCTCAAAGGCACGCTGGTGAACTTCAACGTGCTCGAGCACTTGCTCGACGACCAGCGCGGCATCTCCGCCTGGCAGATCGAGCTGCGCAAGCGGCATGACGACCCGCTTGAAACCGACGAGGTGCATCTGCACCTCAGCGCCGAGCCAGGGGTGCAGGAGTCTGACCTCGAACTCGCCGTCTCACGCCGCTTCCATGAGGCCACAGAGATCACCCCGAACGAGCTGCATTTTCACACGCTCGCCGAAATGCGCGAGCACCTCGGCATCGGCCGCCTCCTCAAGGAGGAAAAAATCGCCGATCACCGCCCGAAGGCCGCCCCCAACCCTCAACTCGCCCTCAGCTCATGAAAACTCCCTCACTCGTCATCGTCTCGGCTGTCCGCACGCCGTTCTCGCGCGCTGGAAGCGATCTCGCTCATCTCGACGCCGTTGAACTCGGGCGTCACGCGGTCGCATCGTTGCTCACACGCACCGGCATTGATCCGATGCTGGTCGATGAGACGATCTTCGGCTGCGTCGGCCAGCCTGCGGACGCGATGAACATCGCCCGCGTCATCGCCTTGCGCGCCGGTTTGCCGGAATCGAAGCCTGCGATGACCGTGCATCGCAACTGTGCCTCCGGTTTGGAGGCGATCACGCTCGCGCATGCGAAGATGTGCGCAGGGCAGGGGGAGGTCTTTATCGTCGGCGGCACGGAAAGCATGAGCCACATGCCGCTCTACTTTTCCGAGCACGCGGCGGCCAAATTTGCCGCCATGAGCCGCGCTCGCGACTTCACCGGCCGTGCCAAGGCCATGCTGAACTTCCGCCCGGCTGATTTTGCGCCTGTGATTGGCCTCAAGCTCGGCCTGACCGACCCTGTTTCCAATCTGAACATGGGCCAAACCGCCGAAGTGCTCGCGCGGGAGTTTGGCATCACGCGGGACATGCAGGATGCCTTTGCGATGCGGTCACATCTTCGTGCTACGCAGGCGAATCACCTGCTGAATCAAGAGATCGCTCCTGTTCTTGGCAAAAACATCGTTTCGACCGACAACGGCATCCGCAGCGACTCCAGCCTTGAAAAACACGCGAAGCTCAAGCCGTTGTTCGACACGCTCACCGGCAGTGTCACCGCCGGGAACTCCTCGCAGATCACGGATGGAGCCGTGGCGCTGCTCGTCGCCACCGAAGAAGCCGCCGCCGCGCATGGTTGGAAGCCGCTTGGCCGACTCGTCAGCTACGCGGCGACCGGCTGCGACCCCGTGCGCATGGGCCTCGGTCCGGTGCGTGCGATGGACGCGGCTTTGCATCGGGGCGGCTGGAAACTTGATGACGCTGATGTCATCGAGATCAATGAAGCCTTCGCCGCACAGGTGCTGGCCGTGATGAAATGCCTCGCCGATCCCGCCAGCGCCCGCCGTGCCGGTTTGGAGGCCTCGCTTGGCGAAATCGACCCCGCCAAGATCAACGCCTGCGGCGGTGCCATCGCGCTCGGTCATCCAGTCGGTGCCAGCGGCGCACGACTTGTGCAGACCGCCCTCAACCAGCTTCACGCCACTGATTCCAAACGGGCTGTCATCAGCCTCTGCGTCGGTGGAGGGCAGGGAATGGCCGCCTGTCTCGAAGCACTCTGAATTTCAAGCTCATCCATCGCATCCAACCTAACGCCATGAAAACACTCCTCACCGACTGCCCCTCGATCATCCATGACCCTCCGCATGTGCTGGAGGGCATCGTTCACGGTCATCCGATCCAGCCGAAGCATTTCCGGCTTGATGTCGATCACGACGGCATCGCGTGGCTGGTCTTCGACTCACCGAAGTCCCCGGCCAATGTCTGGGATGAGGAGACGCTGCGCGAGTTTAATCATAACCTTGAGTCTCTCGAACACGACACTCGCGTGAAGGCGCTCGTGCTGCGCAGCGGCAAAGATCGCATCTTTGTGGCCGGGGCGGACCTCAAGGGCATCCGCAGCATGCAGCCCATGCGTGTGAACGATCTCATCTGGCTCGGCCAGGCCGTGTTTG
>Ga0209573_1000858_pt1 | contig 54050 bp, 44 predicted proteins | sample TNRBio252014_DNA_FD_185870 | JGI IMG/M metagenome (GOLD analysis project Ga0209573, IMG submission 185870) | Wastewater treatment Type I Accumulibacter community from EBPR Bioreactor in Madison, WI, USA - TNR Reactor_6/25/2014_ DNA (SPAdes)... | ecosystem: Engineered > Bioreactor > EBPR >...
TGAGTTTATGGCTTAGCAATTTTTCAATCTCAATTCGTTCGTTTAATCCAAGTCTGTCGTACTTTTTTCCCATTTTACAAGTTAGGTTTTTTTGTGCCTAACGTTGCGTTAAATGTTTGAATCGGCCTAAAAGTATCGGGCTGTTTTTATTTAAGCGAATTTGCAATTAAACTTTTAGTAGTGGGGCCTTCGCTAAAAAGAATGTCCAACACACTCAAATTCTCAAGAAACCCTGTGTTTTTTTCAAAACATTGAAAATAAGTAGGTGGTAAAAATTGAAATTTTTCTACCTCACAATCTTTGCTGTTTTTAAAGTAACCTCGCAAATCAACTGTTTCATCATCATACTCTTTCTCGTAGTTTTCGGTAAAAGAAACTACAACTTCTGTTTTAAGCATTTCGAGAATTGTGTGTAGCAACTGAGTGTTGTAATCAAAGAGAAAATCAAATTTTTTATTGTAAAAAGGAGCCAGTTTCTCTTCGTAATACTCGAAGTATGCCGAACGCCTATAACAACTGCACAACGTTTGCCAATGAATTTTTTGCCATCTAAATTCATGGCTGATTTTAGTGTCTTTATACAGTTGGCGATGCCCTTTGCCACCTTCAACAGGCACCGACAACATCAATGCAGCATTCGTTCCGGCAATGTATGCTCGATTGCGCTCGGTACTCTTCACAAAATTTTCGTGTGCTTCTACAACAAAATTTTTTGAATTGAGTAAAAATGCCATATAAGCAACCGATGGCAGGTAACAATTTGGAGCAATAATTTTCTGTTCAATCATAAAGCACGAAACTAAAATTCAAATTGATTTAGATAAAACATCTGTTGCCGTTGCATTTAAGTTGATGGATAAATTCACTTTATTATTTTCACACTTATAGATTTTAAACATGCCCGAACAACACGATAAAGGTAATGACGGCCTACACAATCTCAACCAACTGAGTTTTGAATCTTTATTGGATTACAAATCGCTACTGGATGTTTTTCACGAAGGCATTTGCGTAAAAAATGAAGAAGGCAAAATTCTGTATGCAAACGAAAGATATTGCAGCCAACTGGGTTACGAAAAAAGCGAATTGATTGACCAGGCAAATTTAGATTTGTTTGATGACGAAAAGTATAGAAACATTTCTGGTAGTAAACTACAACTTCGCAAAAAAGGAATTACTGATACTTACGAAGTTCGTATGCGCAAAAAAGATGGAACGGCTGTGTGGATGCGCGTTAGCGGCAGACCATTTTTTGATGCGGGAAATAAATTTGTTGGCTCTATTGCAACCTACACCGACATTACCAAGCAATTGGAAGTAGAAGAAGAATTGAGAAAATCGAAAGAGGAATTAGAGAGTTTGGTAAATCTGCGCACCCGCGAATTGATGTTGATGAACTCGCAACTCACCTCGGAGATTAAAGAGCGCAAATTGGCACAAGTTGCCCAACGCCAAAGCGAACGTAGTTTTAGAGATATTTTTGATGCCTCGCCCGATGCAATTTTTGTTGAAAGCCTTACCGGAGAGATATTAGACGTAAACGAAGAAGCATGTAAACTTCACGGCTGGTCGCGCGAGCAGCTTATTGGCAAAACTATTTATGATATTACACCCAGCGAGCAACACGAAGCCGTAGATACCCGTCAGCCGCTTTTAACCCAAGGCGATATTCGCGTATTTGAATCTTATGCTAAAAAAAGCGATGGCGACTCAGTGCCGATTGAAGTAAAAGTTTCAAAGATAAGCTACGATAAAAAGCCCGCTTTACTACTGCATGTGCGCGACACATCCGAGCGACTAAAAGCTCAAAATCTGATGCACAAAATCAACTTAGAGTTGGAAACCAAAGTGCGCGAGCGCACGGCCGATTTGCAGGAAATGAATAAATCGCTGCAAATATCAGAACAACTTTACAGACAAATTGCCCGCAACATTCCTCGCTCGGCAATTTTTGTTTTCAATAACGATTTGCGGTATGTGCTGGCCGAAGGCAACCTAATTGGCTTTATTAGTTTAGAGCGCGAACACATTGAGGGCAAAAGTATTTATGAATTGTTTACAGCCGAGCAATTGCAAGAAGTTGAACACATTTATAAATGGACAATAGAAGGTGTTTCCGGCTCTTACGAGTTTGAACAAAACAACTTCATCTATCAAATAAATTACTTACCCATAAGAGGCGATGCGGGCGAAATTATCTATGGAATGTTGATGGTGGTGGACATTAGCGACTTGAAAAAAATTCAACAAAAATTAGAATCGCAAACTATCGACTTAAAACGCAGCAACGAAGAATTGGAGCGATTTGCATACGTGGCAAGCCACGATTTACAAGGTCCGTTGCGCACCATCTCCAGTTATCTGCAACTGCTCGAAAGCCGCTACAGCGATAAGCTGCAGGGCGATGCAAAAGAGTTTATAAACTATTCGGTAGCCGGGGCAAAACGAATGCAGCGTTTGATTCATGACCTATTGAACTACTCAAGAATCAACACCAGGCCAAAACCATTTACCGAGGTAAACTTGAACGAAGTGATGCTGGTGGTTTTAAAAAATATTGAAACAAGCACAGAAGCATCGGGTGCCGAGTTAAGAATAGATACATTGCCAACAGTGGTGGGCGATAGCAATCAACTTATGCAACTGTTGCAGAATTTGATTGACAATGCAATAAAATTCGTAAAAGACCGCAAACCGCTTATTTTAATAAATGTAGAAGACCACAGAAACGAATGGATTTTTGTAGTGCGCGATAACGGCATTGGTATTCAACAAGAATTTAAAGAGAAGATTTTTCAAATTTTTCAACGACTACATGCCGAAACCGATTTTCCCGGAACGGGAATTGGTCTTGCTATATGCAAAAAGATTGCGCATTTACACGGTGGCGACATTTGGTTTGAAAGCGAACCAGAGCATGGCACAGCTTTCTTTTTCAGTATCAGTAAAAGTTTGAAAAAACCTGCGTTGGCATAAGCTTCTAAAGGTAATATCTGTAGTTGTTATCTTCTAAATGCTTTTCTTTTTCGCGGTAGTTGGGCATTATACCTTCTACAACTTTCCAGAATCGCGCAGAATGATTTGGATGAATCAAATGCGCCAGTTCGTGAATTAAAACATAATCAATTACATCTTGCGGAGCAAACATCAATCGCAACGAGATATTGATATTGCCTTGTGTACTGCAACTACCCCAGTTGCTGGTATTATATTTCATTTTTACCGATGCTATTTTCCTGCCTATAAAACGATTATTCAATTCGTGAATACGCTCGGAAACAATTGGCAAAAAGAATTTTGAAAGACACTTGCTGATTAAATAACTACAAGTACTGTTTTGAGCCTCTTTGGTTAAGCCGCGAGCAAGCGAAAGCATGATGTGATTACTGTGAATGCGCGCTGAACTTTTATGCAATTCATTGTAAATAATATGAATTGTAAAGTAGTGTACTCCTACTTGCAGCACTTCGCCATTTACGTATTTTCTTTGAGGCAAATAATCTAACAAATCGGGCATTTCGCCCAACTTTGTTTTTGCCCATTTCAAAAAAGTATCAATTTGTTTGCGCTGCTCCTCTGGCGGAAAATGCTTTGAAATGCGTATTAAAATACCATTGCTATTTACACTAACTCGATTGTTGTAGCGCGTTTCAAAACAAATGCGCACAGGAATATTTCTTCCTTCCACCTCCAATTCAAATTGTTCATGTTTTACCGGAACGGCTTCGGCAGCCTTAGCCTGCGGTATTATTGCCGCTGCAGCCGAATCAAACAATGACATTAGGTTCATATTAAGTTACAAAAGTGAGTGGTTTTTATTCTGTTTAAAAAAATTATTTCAACATTTTTATGTGGAGGATAACAACTGCGCAAACTGTGTTAAATACAAATCTGCAATAAAACTTATGTTTGGCATCAAATGTTCAATCAACCACCTTTAAAGTACTTACCGCCTTTTTTCAAAATTCTCACACTGTTTTCGCTGATGGTGTTGAGTATGCAAATCATGTTTTTTGTTGGTGCCTTTATCGGCCATCAGTTTTTAGGGGTAGAAAACACCGAAACTTTTATGCAAGATATTTCGGAGCAAGCTAAAAACCCAATGGCAGCCTTGGTGCTGCAAGGGCTTGGTTCGGGCTTGGGAGGGTTTTTATTGCCGGCACTTATGTTTAGCGTTTTGGTAAGTGGCGGTGTTGGTAGCTATCTCACACTCAATGTAAAACCTAATGCCAAGCATCTTCTATTAGCAATTGGCATCACGCTTAGTGCCGGAGTTTTCATTTCTCTTTTAGTAGAATGGAACAACATGATTCAACTACCCGAATCACTCAAAGTGCTAACCGAAATGCAGCAAAAATACGAAACACTCATCGAGGCATTTTTTGTAGATGTAAATTTTACTCGATTCCTTTTGCTTGTAGTGGTTTTGGCAGTTTTGCCGGCACTTGGCGAGGAGTTGTTTTTTCGAGGTCTGGTTCAAAAAATTCTTTCGCAAACCATACTGGGCAATCATGGTGCCATTATTGTTACAGCAATAGCTTTTGCTTTGATGCACTTTGAGTTTTTTAATCTCTTTGCCATTTTGTGGATGGGCATTACTTTAGGCTATCTCTATTTCTACTCGCAAAGTATTTGGGTGAGTATTGCCGCACATTTTTTAAACAACTTTCTACAAGTATTACTGAAATACCTTTTTGCCATTGGCATTATAAAAACAGATGTTACTGCCGTTGAAACTCTACCGCTTTACGCAACATTATCGGCTGCATTGGCGATGTTTGGTTTACTTTGGTTATTGAAACAAAATCGCGTGCTACCAAAATCCGAACCGATTATTACAGCAACACAAATATCAGAACATGAATAATTTTTTGGTTAGAACCGCAAGTGCAGTAGTATTTGTTTTTATTATGGCAGGCGGCATTCTGTGGAATGTGTGGAGCTATGCTATTGTAATGCTATTGGTATTACTGGGTTCTTTGTTTGAATTCTATAAAATTTCTTTCGATAAAAGAATTGCTACTTCTCCCTTTTCGATAGCGCGCAGCAAACGGTTGATAGTGGTAATGAGTGTTGTGTTTTTTTTACTCGCATTTTTTATGAACGGGGGATTAAAAGATGTGATTTCGGGCGATGGTTTACTTATAAAACTGTTGAACATGATGATGAGCCGCAAGTTTACTTTTGTAGATGTAGCACTTGTGTTTCCGGCAATGTTGATGATTGTGTTTTTACATGAATTGTTTTCAAAAGCCGATTTGCCATTCAATAATATTGGTTGGAATCTTATTGCCATTACTTACATAACACTGCCGGTAATAATGACTCAACAAATTTATTTTGAACAAGGCAAATGGATTCTTTTTGCTGTTATCGGTTTGGTGTGGATTTCGGATGCGGCTGCATATTGCAGTGGACTGCTTTTTGGCAAACACAAATTGATAGAACGACTAAGCCCTAAAAAAACTATTGAAGGGCTTGTTGGCGGTATATTGCTTACTGCGGTAGCGGCATATCTTTTTCAATACATACCTGTTAATGAATTGCGCGCTTTTTCCAATACACAATGGGTTGTTTTATCATTTGTAGTATCCATTGCTGCCACCGGTGGCGACCTTGTAGAGTCTATGCTAAAACGCAGTTTGGGTGTAAAAGACTCCGGCTCAATTTTGCCCGGGCATGGTGGCTTTTTAGATCGCTTCGATGCGTTTTTTATTGCCATTCCATTTGCCGCTTTTGCTATATGGCTAATGCTGCAAGTGAGTTATATTGTTACTTTGATTCAATACTTGGGGTAATGCTTTATGCCAAACAATACTTGTATCGGCAAATGAAAAATTTGAGCTTTTGCAAATAGAAGTTGATGCCTCAAGCACCTAAAAGTTCGCATCAATTCATATTAAAATATTACTTCGCAACATGTCATATTTTACCAATAAAGTAGTTTGGATAACCGGAGCCTCATCGGGCATTGGCGAGGCGCTTGCCATCACATTTGCAAAACATAATGCAAAACTTATTCTTTCTGCCCGAAGAGAGGATGAATTGAATCGGGTAAAAGCCGCCACAGGGCTGGCAGATAGCAATGTGTTTATATTGCCCTTAGATGTTGCCAATCTTCATGCTATCGAAGAAGTTGCACAAAAAGCAAAGGCGCATTTTGGCCAAATTGATGTATTGATAAACAATGCCGGAATAAGCCATTGGTCGAAAATAAAAGATACAAGTTTAGAAGTGATAAAAAAGATATTGGATGTAAATTTTTTTGGCGGAGCGGCATTAACCAAAGCGGTATTGCCAGATATGCTCAACCGCAAATCGGGCAGCATTGTTGTTGTTTCCAGCATATTGGGTAAAATGATTACACCAAAACAGGGAGCATACAATGCAAGTAAACACGCTTTGATGGGCTTTTACGAAACTTTGCGAGCCGAAACGCATGGCGATGGCATCAATGTATTGCTGGTGTGCCCCGGGTTTGTGCGCACCAATGTTGCCAAAAACTCGCTCGACCGCAATGGCAATCCCATCAATAAAGACAATAATTTAATTGCAAATGGTTTAGACCCTTTGTATGTTTCCACAAAAATTTTGAAAGCCATTGAAACAGGCAAAAATGAAATTGTTATTGCCGGAGCAAAAGAGAAATTCGGCTTGGCACTAAAACGTTTTTTCCCTTCTTTGTTTGCAAAACTTATAAGCAGCAACCAATTGGTGTAAAGCACTTTTTAAACAATAAATTTTTATAAAAAAATGAGCGCAATCGCAAAATTTGAAGAAGCACAACTACTTATTAAAACCTTAACCGAAAGACCCGCCAACGAAGAACTGCTCGACCTTTACGCATTGTTTAAGCAAGCAACCGAAGGCGACAATAATACCAAAGAACCCGGCATGTGGGATTTGAAAGAAAAATTCAAATGGAAACAATGGGAAAGCAAAAAGGGTGTGAGTAAAGATGATGCAATGAACGCTTACACCGAATTGGTAAACAGCTTGCTGGCAAAATACAGCCACTCATAGTTTTACCTTAGTCAAGTTGTTTGAATTTTTAGTTGAGATTACTTTGCAAGTAATGACGTGGTTGTTTTGTGCAGAAATCAGCACTCATTGCAAATAGCAGCTTAGTGAAGCTGAGGTAATCTCAAAAATTTAAGCAACATCAATTTCTTTGATCTATACCCCAGTTCAGCTTATTCTTTAGAGCCGAAAGGAAATTCATATCGGTAAGCCGTACCAAATGTGCGCTGAAATTTGCTTTGCGAACGGCAATCTGATAGCTTTTATCAATGCTTTCAAACCGCGAATCTAAGGTGCATAAAAAACTCGCGCTGCGGCCTGTAACTTCAAACGAAAGAACCACGTCATCATTCACCACCATTGGGCGCACATTTAGGTTGTGCGGTGCCACGGGTGTAATAACAAAGTTGCCCGATGTAGGATAAATAATGGGACCGCCACAACTTAATGAATAACCTGTGGAACCCGTTGGTGTGCTTACAATCAATCCATCGGCCCAATATGAATTCAGCAACTCGCCATTTAGGTAAGTGTGTACGGTAATCATAGATGAATTGTCTTTGCGCTGAATGGTCATTTCATTTAGCGCAAAACATTCGTTACCAAAAATCGGCAAGTTGCTATCTAAAGCAAGCAAAGCTCGTTTATCAATTATGTAATTGCCGCGCACTATGGCATCTACCAATTGCTCAATTTGGTCTTTACCTATGTTTGCCAAAAAACCAAGTCTGCCAAAATTGATTCCTACTATCGGAATTTGCGCTTCGCGAACAAACGTAACACATTCCAATATGGTGCCATCGCCTCCCATGCTAAACACAAACTCAACATCTTTTTTTATGGCTTCAAAATCTGTAAAAGTTGGAGCGTCAATTTTCACTGCGCAGTTTTGGGTAAGCACTTTCAAAAAATTTTCTTCCACTACAATTTTCAAATTGTGTCGTGCAACACAATCGAAAAGCTTTTGCGCAAAAATGGCATTAGATGGTTTGAAACTCTTTCCGTAAACAGCAATCATTATGAAGTGAATTTAGTAAGCACTTTATCTAAAAGCGAATTTAGCTGCTTTACCTCAGTTGCGCTTAAAGACTTTACCGGCTCGTCAAGTTCCTTTTGGCTGGCATCAATTTTTGTCAGCAAATCCAATCCCTTTTTAGTTATCAATACATCAACCGCCCTGCGATCTTTAGGGCAGGTAAGCCGCTCTACCAATGCTGCTTTTCGCAAGCGCTCTACTATGCGCGAAGCATCGCTGTTTTTATCCAACATACGCTCGCGAATCAAATTTACAGTTGCCGGCTTGGGGTGTTGCCCGCGCAGTATGCGCAATACATTATACTGCTGACCGGTAATACCAAACTTTTTAAAATATGTATTGAGGTGATCGTTGATTAAGTTACCCACAAAAATCAAACTCACTACCGATCGGTGATGTTCATTCTTAAACTTCGTCTGCTGTATCAATTCTTCTATTGCCCCCATGTCGTAGTATTTTCTCACAAAACTAAATTCTTATGCCACAAAAAAAACGGGTAGCACTTTTCAGCACCACCCGCACTCACTCACCTAACTCTTGTTTATTGTTTTTGCAACTCCAGTTTTGCTGTCAGTTCTACATCTTTGCCAACAACTGCACCGCCTGCTTCTGTAAGCGCATTCCATTTTAAGCCATAAGCCAAGCGATCGACCACGCCTGTAACTTTAAAGCCCGCTTTGGTATTGCCGTACGGGTCTTTTACTGTTCCTCCATACACCACATCCAATTTCACTTTTTTGGTTACATCGCGAATAGTAAGGTCGCCTTCCAGCACATATTTGTTGCCGCTCACTTTTTTGAATGATATTCCCTTAAACACAATTTTTGGAAACTTCTCTGCATTAAAAAAGTCATCAGATTTTAGATGCTTATCGCGCATTTCATTATCGGTGTTAATGCTGTTTACATCTATCGTAAAGTCAATTTTGGCATCGGTAAAATCGTCTTTTGCTGCTGCAACATTTGCGTCATACACTTTAAATGTTCCCTCTGTTTCCGATACTACCAAGTGCGCAACCGAGAATTTTACACTGCTGTGCGATACATCCGCTTTCCAAGTTGATTGCGCACTTACCGCACTTGCAATTACTGTTGAAAGAATAACTAAGCTGTTTTTCATAACCTTATTTTTTAGTGTTTAATAATTTGATGATGCAATTGTAAGAAACAACATTAAATGTCGCAACATTTAATGTTGTAATTTGTAATTCATTAACAGAATGCACATTTCAATCTTGTAGCATCTATAAATAAATGGATGCAAACAGAAGCAGCATAAAACAAACGTGGTACTGCCGAATGAGGCAAAAGCAACCATCAGAATTGCATTAGTCTATTTTAAAATAACCCACTGCTTAATTTCTATATTCGCAGCAATTAGTATTACTCATAAGCAGTCTGTTTTGGCACTTCAAGAAAAAATAAAACATCAGGTTCAAAATTTACAAGGGCCTATCTTAGTTATCGGTGCCGGTGGGTTTATCGGTGCTAATTTGTTTCGTACCATTTTTCAGTATCGCAGCGATGTATTTGCTACCACAAGCAAACCGTTTGTGCCGTGGCGTATTGACGATATACCCGACAAGCACATTCTACATTGCAACATCATCAAAAAACACGAACTTGAAAAGCTCTTTAATGAGTATCAATTCAAAACAGTTTTTGATTTAGCAGCTTATGGTGCATACAGTAAGCAAAGCGATGTGGAGTTGATTTACGAAACCAACTTTATTGGCTTGTTGAATTTGTTGGAAGTGGCATCAAAATATTCAATTAAATCGCTGGTACACGCAGGCAGCAGCAGCGAGTATGGTTTAAATTGCGAAGCTCCGGCAGAAAACGAAGAACTGATACCCAATAGCCATTACGCTGTTTCAAAAGCAAGCGCAGCGCATATGATAAAATACTATGGTGTAGTTAAAGAAATGCCCGTAGTAAATTTGCGCTACTACTCTATTTATGGTGCTTACGAAGAGCCCGATCGGCTTATCCCAACATTGATTCGCAAAGGCTTGAATGGCGAATATCCACCATTGGTGCAACCAGATATTTCGCGCGATTTTGTGTATATTGACGATGCCGTGTATGCAACATTGCTATCGGCTAATGCCGACTTTACAAAGCTGCGTGGCGAATCGGTAAACATTGCCAGCGGCATTAAAACTACCATGCGCAACATTGCATCTGTAGCTAAAGAGGTGTTTCAATTGCAGCACGAACCCACCTGGGGCGATTTTCCAAACAGAAAATGGGATTTGAAAGATTGGTTTGGAAACGCTGAAAAAGCTAAAGAGTTATTGGCTTGGCATAGCGAAACTTCATTAAGCGATGGCTTAAAGCTAACTGCCGAATGGCAAAAAAGCTATTCAAAACCATTGTACGAAAAGAAATTGGTGCAAGACAAAATTCGCCATAAACTTTCGGCCGTTATTGCTTGCTACAAAGACGAACAAGCTATCCCTTTTATGTATGAAAGGCTTACCGCTACTTTCAAAAAAATAATGGTGGATTATGAAATCATTTTTGTAAACGATTGCAGCCCCGACAATACAGCGCAGGTGTTGCAACATTTGGTAAACAAAGACGATCGTGTAGTTGCTATTGAGCATTCGCGCAATTTTGGTTCACAAAGTGCATTCCTTTCGGGTATGCAAATTTCTACTGGCGATGGCGTGATTTTGCTGGATGGAGATTTGCAAGATCCACCCGAAATGATAGAAAAGTTTTATGCCGAATATTTAAAAGGCTTTGATGTAATTTATGGAAGGCGTGTAGCGCGAGAAGGAAGCCAGCAATTGGCGCTTTTCTACAAAATATTCTATCGCGTTTTTCGCAGTGTTAGTTATGTGCCAATTCCATTAGATGCCGGAGATTTTAGTTTAATGGATAGAAAAGTGGTAAACGAACTGGTGCAACTGCCCGAAACCGATCAATTTTTGCGCGGCTTACGTGCATGGGTAGGCTTTAAACAAACCGGGGTAGATTATGTGCGCCCCGAAAGAATGTTTGGTACTACCACAAATAACATGCGCAAAAATATTAGCTGGGCGCGCAAAGCTATTTTCAGTTTCAGCTACGTGCCTTTAGAGCTGCTTTCTTATTCGGGCTGGGTACTTACCGGCTTATCATTTATAGCAATTGTAATTCAAATCATTTTATACTTTGCATTGCCGGGCACGCCTCATGGCATCACTACAATTATTGTGTTGATTCTCCTTTTTGGCGGCTTGAATATGTTGGCAATATCGCTGATTGGAGAGTATCAGGCAAAGATTATCGAAGAAGTAAAAAAACGACCGAAGTTCATTCGCAAACAAGTGCACCGCAGAGAGTATTGATAGCACTTATCAAACGTATAGATGGCAGTAAAAAACAATACTAAAAGCCTACTTACTTTAAAATGAAAACTTCAACCAAGGCCGAAAAAATACTGACCCAAATTACTGACAAGGGTACCAAACTTGGCGACCTGCGCGCAATTGCAAAGGAGATAAAGAAGGATCATCAATTGGCCATGGAATTGTGGCAATCCAAACATTTTTTTGCGCGCCAATTGGCAATTTTGATAATGGACAAAAAACTTTTGACCGAAGCAGCAATTGACCAATTAGTGGATGATATGAGCCAGCACAACAGCAATGAAAAACTTCAACTTATTGATTGGCTGATGGCAAACCAACTTACCAAAGACAAAAAAACACTTGCAATGATTGAATGCTGGAATACCAGCACAATTGCACTTAAAAGAAGAGTGTATTGGTATTATCAAGGTCGTTTGCGTTGGATGGGGCAAATGCCTCCACATGGCGAAGAGTTGCTATCTGCCATAGAAAAACAAATAGCCAATGAAGCAGCAGAGGTGCAATGGGCAATGAACTTTACGGCAGGGTGGATTGGTATTTATGAAAAAAAACTCCGAAATCGTTGTATAGCACTTGGCGAAAAAACGGGGCTTTACAAAGGCAAAATGGTTTCAAAAGGCTGTACTCCCGATTATTTGCCAGAGTTTATTGCCATTGAAAGTAACAAACGGAATCTTTAATTTTTGTTGCTTTTGAAGCATATAAACGCACAAAAACTTGCCTCCTAAAAGGCGTGTATTATCTCAATGATTTTTTCGACCGAAAGCGCATCAGCAACTTTCCATTCGCCTACTTCTGTTCTGCGCAGAGATGAAAGACAAGCGCCACAACCTAATGCTTTGCCAAAATCGTGTGCAAGGCTTCTAATGTAGGTTCCTTTGCTGCAGCTTACTTCAAAGTCAATCTCCGGCAAGTGGATGTTCGTAATCGAAAAGTTGTGAAGCGTTACTGTGCGCGGCCGCAATTCTATCGTATTACCCAATCGGGCTTCTTGATGCGCTACTTTGCCCCCCACTTTTATGGCAGAAAAAACCGGTGGCATTTGCGCTTGTTGCCCAATAAATTTTTGCGCAGTGTGGTGTATAGCTTCGTTTGAAACGTTATCGAGCGCGGTATCGGAATCAAAGGCAGTTTCTAAATCATACGAAGGAGTTGTTTTGCCCAACAAAAAACTGCCCGTATAGGTTTTGTCAAACCCTTGATATTCTTCGGCTTTTTTGGTGAACTTGCCCGTACAGATAATCAGTAAGCCGGTGGCGAGCGGGTCGAGTGTGCCGGCATGACCAACTTTTACTTTTAGTTTATGCTTTTTTTGAATAGCATAACGAATCTTATTTACTACATCAAAAGAAGTCCAACCGATGGGTTTATCCACCAAAAGAACTTCGCCTTCAACGAAATTCATTTAATCAACCATTTGAAGAGAATGACCTGTAAGCAACAGAAAAATTATTATCAAGCCAACGATAATTCTATACCACCCAAAAAACTTTAAGCCGTATTTGGTTATTAAAGTGATGAAAAAGCGAATGGCAAAAATGGCAACTACAAAAGCAATCAAGTTCCCCATTATCAAAAAACCCATATCGGTTCCTTTAATAAATTGAAAACCCTTAAGCAATTTATAACCCGCAGCAGCCGAAATTGTAGGCACTGCAAGAAAAAAAGAAAACTCGGCAGCACGCTTCATGTTCAAGCCTTGTTGCAGCCCACCCAAAGTAGTGGCAGCAGACCGCGAAATGCCCGGTATCATGGATATAGTTTGAAAAATTCCAACTATCAACGATTGCTTATAGTTGATGGGAAATGGCTTTAAAACTTCTTTGTGCACTTCAACTCCAAATTCATTTATCGTATTAACGCGCATGGTGTCTTTATCCGTTGCAGCAGCATCTAATTGTTTTTTAAACAAAAAATCTGATGCTACCAAGATTACACCACCCACCACCATCGAAATAGCAACTGTCATTTCGCTTTCCAACAAAGCATCAATATAATCATTCAACAAAAGCCCAAATACCGCTGCCGGCAGAAAAGCAACAAGCAACTTGTAATAAAAATTCACCGACTGTAAAAATCGCCTCCAGTAAAGAACCAAAACCGAAAGAATGGCTCCAAACTGAATGTTGATGATATATACTTTGGTAAAATTGCTTGGCTCAATATTCAACAAGGCGTTGGTTAATATCAAATGCCCGGTTGAAGATATAGGCAAAAACTCGGTAAGCCCTTCTACAATGGCCAATACTACGGCTTCAAAAGTTGTCATTATGCTTGTGCCGGACGTTTAAGAATCGCTACTATTTCTATGCCAAAACCAATCATTACAACAATTGGCGCAAGTGTGATTCTTCTAAAGCTATAAATTTCATCTGCCGGAAAAACATTTGGGTCGGTAGTTTTGCCCCCACTCATCAACAAAAACCCCAACAAAATAACCACTACACCCAATATCATCAACACGTAATTGGCTTTGCCAAATACAAAAGGCAATGCACTTACATTTGCCTTAATAGGTTCATAACGGATAGATTTATCAGCTTTTAATTTTCCGGTTTGTTTAGCCATATCAATAATTTTCTTCTGTTCTGTACGAAAGGTATTTGCGCAGTGCAATAAAAGTGCTTACAATAGAAACTACTTCAGCAAACACAAAAATTGCCAATGCTACAAGCGCGAAACTAACCAAATCGAAACTTAAAACAAGTTCGGGCAACTGGTAGTTTAGATATGCTAACAAAATAGATATAAACGCAAATGCAACTAAAGTGCTAAAAAAACCATTCAGTAACGACCGTCCTAAGTATGGTTTCATAATAAACCAGCGAGTTGCACCCACCAGCAACATGCTTTTTATCAAAGTTCTATTTGAGAAAACCGCAAGCCTTATGGTATTAAAAATCAACAGCACCGCAAAAATAAGCAACATGGCAGCTACCGCAAATGCAAACATGGTTGCTCTGCCAATAATTCTATCCAACGAAGCCGCAACATTTAACTGAACACTTACTTCTAACACTCCTGCTTTCTTTTGTAATTCCTCTTTAATGCCTTGCAATGCAGCCGTAGAGGTAAAATCCTCTTTTACAAAAACATCGAACTTTGAATACAACGGATTGAAGCCCAAAATATCCATAAAGTCTTCGCCCATTTCTTTTTTCAACATCGTGGCGGCATCACTTTTCGATACAAAAACAGCCCTGCGTACATACTCTTTTCCTTGTAGTTCTTTCAGCAAAGCCGATGTAGTTTCCGCGCTAGTTGTATCGGCAAGAATTACTTCTAAGGCCAACTGTTCCTTCATTTCGTGCGAAACATGTTGGGCATACAGACCCAACAGCGCGGCAATGCCCAGCATCACCAACACCAACACCATACCAAACACAGAATAGGAATAAGAAGTATTTCGGTTCACCCGCGCCATAAAACAAACGTAGGTCAATGCCAGCGCGCAATCAAGCTAAGATTGTGTTGATAATTTAACCATTGTCTAATCTTACGGAATCTAATTGTTTGCAACAAAATGAAAATAGCCTTTGCAGAGTGGATGGAAAGTTTACTTTTGCGCGCCTAAAAAAGGTTTACCTATGTTTTGGACATTAGAACTTGCTTCCTATTTAGAAGATGCGCCATGGCCATCAAACAAAGACGAATTAATTGATTATGCTATTCGCTCGGGTGCGCCTGTAGAGGTTATCGAAAACCTTCAAGAACTGGAGGATGACAGCGAAATGTATGAAGGCATTGAAGATATTTGGCCCGATTACCCAACTAAGGATGATTTCTTTTTCAACGAAGAAGAACATTAATATAAGAAATACCGGAACGCGAAAAAAAAAGAGGCTGTCTTTGCAAAAAGAACAGCCTCTTTTTTTGTACCGCATTTTATGCGATGCAAAAATTACCTACTTCACAACAACTCTTTTCAAAGCCACATTGCCGGCTTCATTTGTTAGCCTAACAAAATAAACGCCAGCAGTAAAGTCGTGAGTGTTAATAGTAAGCAGGTTTTGGTTAGCCGCCATTTGCCCCGCCCAAACTTGTTGCCCTACAATACTCTCGATAGAAACCTTTGATGAAGAATTGTTAGAAGCAACAGAAATGGTAAGATGCTGATCGGCAGGATTTGGATAGACCGAAAACTGCAAATTTTCGATGCGCCCAACCGATGAAACAGGACCATTAACACACATGTAATCGTACATGAAGTTTCTTACAAAATCGAAAGTTTTCTGAATGGGAAAACCACAATGCCCACCAGTAGGATAACCTAAATAAGCACTTTTCACACCCTGGTTTTTTGCACGCACATGAATCAACGAATCGCCATACAATGTAACCGGAACATTAAAGCCACCTACAGTTGGCGAAGCTGCAAGGTTTGGCACTACGTCATCATCAAAAGTGTGAACACCAGCAAAAGGCTGGTCGCCAGCTTCCATCATCAATGTATCGCCAATTGCGCCACACAAACTAATTGCTAACTGTGGCACACTGCTGTATCCCGGATTGCCCGAAAATCCTTCTATACCACCTTGCGTGGTAATGTAATCGTGCATATCTACAGGAGCTTTCGACATATCATCCATGTAAGTGGCGTGAACAGCCAAAATTGCTCCTGCCGAACCTCCGCTAACGATTATCTTATCGGTATTGATGCCGTAAGGGTTATTTTCTTCAACTACACTTTTTCTGAAAAAGCGGATTGCCGCCCTCATATCGTGCACAGCCCTTACCAACTCTCTTTTAAACTCTAATCCCGGATTTGCAAGCACATTGGCATTAACTGCTAAAAGGCGATACGAAATAGAAGCAGCAACATAGCCTTTCTTTGCAAACTCGCGGCAAACATCTGTACCATCGGCCTTGCTGCCACTAATAAACGAACCACCATGCGCAAAAATTAGTAGCGGTCTATTGGTATCTACATCGCCCGCGGGTCTGTAAATATCCATCTTCAAAATCTCTTCTGTTACGCTATCTTGCTTAAGATTTTTGCCGTACTCAACATCTTTTACTTCAATTAAAGTTGGAAAAATTGAATTAAAATATCTGTCATTATCGCAGTTCTGCGCGTTGGAAACCGATTCACACGCACACAATGCAAGTACAGAAAAAGCCAAGTAAATATTTTTCATAAAATAGTATTGATTAAGAAACAGTTACGAAGAAGGAAATTTATTGCGAAGATTACAAAAAGCGCTATCAAATGATTTGTGCCTAATAATTGGTTGATTAAAAACCACGCAATACATTTTCCAATTTATATTCGCCAAAAATTTACACAATATGAAATACATCATCATTCTATTACTTAGCGTTTTCTCTCTTTTACCTTCGGTAAATGTAAATGCCACAACTGCTTTTAGCACCTTTCAAAATGCAGCAAAAGCACAAACTGCAACAAAAGCCACCGAAGCTAAAGGTGCAAAAAAACCTGCCGATGCGCGCACCAAAACTGGTGATAAAATTGACCATAGTTTAAAGGGACCAAAAGGCGAAACTGTTTACAGCGGCCCCAAAGGTGGCAAATACTATTTGGGAAAAAATGATGCTAAAATCTACTTAAAAAAAGAGTAGTTTTTTCAGCAACAAACTTCTTGTTTTAAAATTCCTTTGCATAAAGTAAGATGTACAAATGTTCAATCGTTGGGCATTAAACTTCTTTTGTATCGCTTTGTCTTCCACCAAAATAAAAACGATATGAAAAAAGGAATCTTAATGATGTTGGCGGCATTTACATGCACCTTGATGCAAGCTCAGGATAATGCTGCCGCACCGATAAAAAGCAAAGAGGTTAAAATGACACCCGAACAAAGGGCACAAAAAGCAGTGGATAAATTAAATACCATTGTAAGCCTTAGTGCCGATCAGCAACAAAAAACATACGCGCTTGCATTAGATAGAGTTGCTAAAATGAAGGCTTTGAAAGCAAAGTATAAAGACAATCAAGATTCGGATGTAGCTAAACAAGAAAGAAAAACACTGCGTAAAGAATTTAAACAACAAGTAAAAGCTATACTCACACCCGAGCAGATAACCAAGTTGAAAGCTCATCACAAAGCAAACCACCCAAATAAAGGAGGTGAAAAACCCAAAAAAGATATGAGAGCAGAACCCGCTGACAAAACGGATGATGCCATACCTGATGTGGAATAAACGCACTTGCAAATACAATTGCTTTTACAAAATGTCTTGTTACTTGTTTTAAGGTTGTTGTTGCGGGTAGAGTGGCGCAACGGTTGCCGATGTTAGCGGCAGCGATTTCATTTGCTGCTACAAATTCAATAAAATATCCGATAGTACTTTTGGCTGTGAAAGAAACGGTGAGTGCCCTGCTTTTAACTCAAATGTCTTGTCAACTGGAAGCCGTTGCACCATTTTCTTTTGCAGTCCAAGGGTAATTGTTTTGTCAAGTGTCGTATGGATATATGCCTTTTTCACCTTACCATATTTGTTGTCTGAAAGTGAAAGAGGTGTCCCAACAGGCGCATTTGGTTCCTTTGTCAATAAAGAACTGCTCAGATAAATATCTTCCTCTGAACAGTCATTATAAAACGACTCTTTATAGACTTCCTTTTTAGGTATATGCCAACCTTCCTGTTCATTAAATATCAGATTTGATACCAATAAAGAAGCAGAGTCCGTTAATGCTGTTGCCACCATCGGTTCACCATTCGGAATTAAAAAAGCACATAAGTAAACCAGTTGCTCTATTTTATCTGGCATCCGTTCTGCTACAGCCGAAATGATAATTCCTGCCCGGCTGTGCCCAACCAGAACAACGGGGTCGTTATAATTCTCCAACACTTTACAAACAGCGTCAACATAGCTATCAAGTGTTATTGCGCTTATCGGTGTAGTATCCCGCCCATGTGCCGGAAGGTCAATAGCCTCAGAAGTATTACCATTTTTGTCTAATAGCGGTTGCATTTTATACCAGCACCACGATGCGTGAAATGACCCTGGCACAAAAACAAAATGTTTGGGCTTTGATTTATTATCCATACTTGTTGATTGATTGTTGGAATTGCTCTTATTGTCTTGGTTGCAAGAAATTATAGTCGCTGCGAATAAAGAAACGAGTAAAGTCTGTTTTTCATACTGTCAGATATTTGTGCGTGTGTCGTCCGATACTTACCACAAAATGCGCGTTTACACACCAAACTTACACAAATGCACCCAAACAAGATGTATTCGAAACTATCTACGATAGAATGCCCGAAATAGAGTCGGAGGGTTTTTGTAAGTGGTGAATGTTTTGTGCTCTATGTTCATTTCAAAGCATTATCCCATGACCGCACTAATTACTGGTGTTGCTGTTAGTTGCTTGCTCCTATTCCTCTGAAGTTGATGGCCGATTCGTTGGTTGCTGAATGTATGTTTAAGTTGATTTTTTGCCAACTTGTTTTAACCCGAGACAACTTTAATGCTCCAACCACTCTGCTTGGTCGGCATGGCCGCAATCGTAATGCTCCTTCTCTTTCTTTACCGGCTCTTGTGTTGGCGCACCACCTTTTTTATCGTTCAGCATTTTTTGAGTAAGGCGAGCGCGTTCCTCTTGTAGCTGCTTTCGCAGTTGTTCATCGCGTTCGCGGCTGAAGTAGCTTACACCATCCACAAAACTATATGCTACCTTGGCATAAATAGAAAGTGGATTATCTGTCCACACCACCACATCGGCATCTTTACCTGTTTTCAGGCTGCCTGTGCGTTTATCAAGATGTAGCATTTTAGCTGGGTTGATGGTAACCATTTTCCATGCTTCTTCTTCTGTAAGGCCACCATATTTTATGCTTTTTGCAGCTTCCTGATTCAGCCTGCGAGCCATCTCTGCATCATCGCTGTTAATGGCGGTATTGATGCCCATACGTGTTAATAGAAAAGCGTTGTGTGGTATGGCATCTACTACTTCCATTTTGTAAGCCCACCAATCGCTGAACGTGGATGCGTTTGCTCCATGAGCTTTCATTTTATCGGCAACTTTGTAGCCTTCTAAAATATGCGTAAATGTGTTTACTTTAAATCCAAAAGAATCTGCAACGTGCATCAACATATTTATTTCGCTTTGCACATAGCTGTGGCAAGTAATAAAACGTTTTGCATTCATAATTTCTACAAGCGCATCCAGCTCTAAATCTTTGCGCACAACAAGGCTTTTCTTTTTGTCGACAGCAAGGTTTTTTTGTGCGCTTTCGTACTCTCGGGCTTTGGTAAAGTAGTTGATATATGTTTGCTCCACACCCATGCGGCTTTGTGGGTAACGTGTGCGATAGCGATCGCCCCAATTACTCTGCTTTACATTCTCGCCCAATGCAAATTTTATAAAAGGATCGGCTCCTTCAAATTTCATTTGCTCTGGTGTTACTCCGTATCGAAGTTTCATCATAGCACTTTGCCCACCAATTGGATTTGCCGACCCGTGCAACAACTGCGCGGCAGTAACACCACCCGCTAACTGACGGTAAATATCTACCGCTTCGCTGTTTATTACATCGCCAATGCGCACTTCAGCACTGCTGGCTTCTGTACCTTCATTTACTCCTCTGCTGATGGCTATGTGATTGTGTTCATCAATAATACCCGATGTAACATGCATTCCTGTTGCATCAATAGTTTTGCAATCGGCACAAGCTATATTTTTACCTACAGCTGTTATTTTTCCGGCACGAATAACTACATCGGCTTCTTTCAAAATACCTTCGGTTTCATTAGTCCACACAGTACCATTTTTAAGCAATACATTTTCTTGCTTGGGCAATTCTTGTGCACCATAAGCAAGAAAAGGATACCACACTTTACCAAGTTTGCTAAAATCAACGGTATCAATTTTGGGCTTTGCAGTGTCGGCATCAGTCTCTTTTATTTTGCGTGCTTGCCAACTAATCCACTCACCATTTTGCAATTGCCCTCTTCCTTTCATTGTGAACATAGTGTAATCAATAGTACCCGATAAACGGATAAGATTTTCGCTCTCACTTTTCTTTGGTGCGAATGCCAGCATAACATCTTTTTCACTGCGCGAAAACTTCACATCTAGCTTTACAGAATCTGTAATAATAATTTGTGCTTTGGGCGAGGTAGCTTCTCCTCCAATTTTTAAACTGCTATACTTAATGGTATCGTTTGCAGCATAAATGTCTAAGAAATAAGTGCCTCGAATATCCTTTGCAGAAATGGCATTTATTTCATAACGCTTACCTTGAATCCAGTTTTCATACAGTTGACATTTTTCGTCAAACAAAGCTTTGGATGCAACTATAAAGTTGGCAAACTTTCCTGGTTCCAGACTTCCGGCAACATCTGCAATGTCAAGTAATTTTGCGGGTGTAAAGCTCAAGGCTTTCAAAGCATTTTCTTCTTTCAAGCCATACTTTACAGCGGTGCGCAGGTGCTTAAAAAAATCTTCCTTCTTCTCAACATCTGCCGGTGTTATGGCAAACTCAATATTCGCATTTTGCAATGCTGCAAGATTGGTTGGTGCCAGTTCCCAGTGTTTCATTTCTTCAATAGTTACCAGCAGAGCTTTGTATGGATCTTCCACATCATAGGCTTTCGGAAAATTTACTGAAGTAATAATAGGCGCATTGAGATTTTTTATCTCTTCTATGCGTTGATACTCACTGCCATTAGATTTTAGAATGTAATTTTTACCAAACTCTGAAGCAATTTTTGCTGCGCGAAGGCAATCTAACCAATCGTTTGCTTCAAAAATTTGGGGCAAATTTTGTTGTGCGTTCCATGCTTCGAGCGAAAGATTAAACTCCGATTTATGCTTTAATGAACTATACCATTGTGCATCGTAATAGGTTTGCCTCAGCAAAGCAATTGCGCCCATCAGCGAACTTGGATACTCTTGCAGAGAGCTGCCTTTACTGAATGAATAATGAGCAGTAGCTTTTTCGCGAATCAATACAAAATTTTCTTTGTCGTTGTTCAATGTAACCACCGCGCCTGTGCCGCGAGCAATACCATCTTTGCGATGAGAAAGCACCATGCCAAAACCCAATTTGCGCCACTCCGCTGCGGCAGCATCATTCACTTTAAAATCATTGCTTGTGTTGTAATAACTCTTAATAGCATCATTCCAACCGTAAGCTCCTTTTAAGTTGGGGTTCAAGTCTGGATTTTCATGCTCGGGCGAAGCGGCTTTACCTCTAACTACGCCATACTCGGCATACATATCTATGAAACTCGGATAGATAAACTTACCCACCATATCGTGCACAATTGCGCCTTTTGGCAGGGCAATGTTTTTGCCCACAGCTTTTACTTTCCCTTCTTTTATGAGCAATGAGGCCGAGTCTATTTTGGCATTGTAATGTGTGTAAATAGTTGCATTGATAAAAGCATGAACACCTTCGCGAAAATCATCGGGGCCATTGGTGCGAAAGGTAGTTTCAGCAAGTGTTTGACCTTTTGTGTGATGAAAAAAGATTACAGAAAACAGAAAAATGTAAAGGTGCGAAACACACCGACTGAAATGAAAATTCTTCATTGTACGAATATATGTAAACAGAAGTACTCAACCTTGCAATACAACATTGGGTTATTCTTCAAAACTCCACTCTTCGCTTTTTCCCTCCGAAAACTTTTTGCGCGATTCCGCCTTCTCTACCTCGCGCTGAATAATAGCATCGGCAATTACGGTTGCAAACTCGCTTGCAGGGTGTTTTTGCAATTCGGCTTTTAACTTTTTCTCGCTCACATCAATTCGGTAAAGCCGCCACATCAATTGCTCCATATTGCTTTCTGCAAGCTCCTCTATTCTGCGTATCAGTAATGTCCTAAAGGCTTTAAACTTATCTTCAAAGTTATTTACTGCAGGCAATAAATCAGCATTTATTTCAAAGGCATCAATTATCTTTTCTATATCCATTATTTCGAGGCATTGCGTTTGTCAAACCTACTATTAAAACTTTATACACTTTTGTTTCTATACTTTGTGGCGTGGAAAACAAAAAACGAAGACTTTTTTTATCTACTGTTTTGCAAAATGATAAGCCACTTTTTGTAGCAATTGTCTTGTTTATTGCAGGGCAAATCTACTTCACTAATAAAGGCGTTGAAACGTTTCCATTTCTACATTACGGCATGTATTCGGCACCCGCAAAAAAGTCCGACAGTTTAGAGGTTGTAAGATTAATAATAGATAAGCAGCCGGTTAAAATTTCATCGTTGCCCGATGCACAAAAAGCATTTGTTGAAAGCTCATTCAATTTATACAAAGGTTTGCAACAAAACAGTAATTATGACCGCATAGAAAAAGTGGTTCGGCAAAGATTTTACAACAAACTGAGTAGCGAAAAATATAATATAGTGCTAACAGCAATCGCTAATGACAGTACGGCAATTGCAAAGTATCCTAAGTGGCTGTTTCAATATCTTGCCGATATGCGATTGGTGCAAAATGCTACCATGCAAGCGAGCGTGGTGCAAGTAAGATACAACAGCAATTTCTATTTAGATAGTATAGGCGGCAAACAAATTTTTTATTATGCAGCAGAGTGATATTGCTTACCTGAAAAAATCGAAGTTTGTTTTCGGTTTTGCACTTGTTGTGTTGGCATATCGCTTCTTTACCAATACTTTTTTATCGCAAATAGCTTCGCCACCTCCGCCATTAGTTTTCCCTTCTATTGACAATACTTATTGGCTGTTGTTGCTTTCTAAAATTCCGCAATTTGTTATTGGTAATTCTTTTGTGCTCACCGTTTTTGATATTAGTCTCATTGGTCTGCCCCTACTCATATTTATATATCCTGCAAAACGTATTTTTTACATGCTGTTCAGCATTTTTATCACGCTGTATTTTTTGATTTTTAATCTTTATGCAGGACACCACTTTCATAGCTTGGTGGGTCTGATTCTTATGTCGCTGCCTTTTGCCACAAAAAGTGCAAACAGATTTATCCTGCTTTGGAAAGCAATTCGCTACTATCTGCTTTTTATTTTCGCTTCTGCTGCAATGTGGAAAATTTGGCGCGGAACAGCTTTTGATTTTAATCAACTGCACAATATACTTCAGCATCAACACGCGCAGTTGCTCTTTGACAATGCCGATGGTTGGCACGCAAACTTTATTCGTTGGCTGTTGCTGCACCCATCAGTGTGTTTTGCACTATTGCTTACGGCAGTGCTTACTCAGCTTAGTTTCTTTGTTGGCTTTTTTACACAAAGATTCGACTGTGTTTTGTTGCTACTGTTGTGTGTATTTGTTGTATTTAACTACATTGTAATGAACATAGTTTCTGCTGAACTGTTAGTTTTGGGATTTACCTTGCTACCCGAAAATTTTTGGATAAAAGAATAACATGACATTATCTGCACTACCACTCACACTACTTTGTCTTGGCGACTCATACACAATTGGCGAAGCTGTTTTGCCAGCCGAAAGATTTAGTTTTCAAGCAGTGGAACTTTTAAAAAAAGAAGGTATTTTTTTTACAGAACCTGAAACAATTGCCAAAACCGGATGGACAACAGATGAACTCGCAACGGCTATTGAAGATCGAGATTTGCAACACAATTACGATTTTGTTACATTGCTTATTGGGGTAAACAATCAATATCGCCAACGAGACCTTGAAAACTACAAGGCAGAGTTTACAGCACTGTTGCAAACTGCTTTGGCTTTTGCAAAAAATAAAAAAGAAAGAGTATTGGTAGTTTCTATTCCCGACTGGGGTGTTACTCCATTCGTGGCACAAGATGCGCATAAGCGCAATCCAGAAACAATTGCTGAAGAAATTGATCGCTTCAACACTGCTCAAGAAAATATTTGCAAAGCAGCCGACATTCATTTTATCGACATCACTACCGAATCGAGAAATGCCAAGTACAACAAAGCGCTAATAGCCGAAGACGGCTTGCATCCTTCGGCAAAAATGTATGCAGCTTGGGCTCAAAAAGTTGCTTCAAGAATTGAATTTGTATTGCGCATGCAGAAATAATTATTCTTATTTAAAAACCTCTGATTAGGTTTGCCACAATGATTTTTATTACCGGAACCAACGGCTTATTAGGTTCATACCTCGCAAAAAAATTGTTGCAACAAGGCAAAAAAGTACGTGGCTTAAAACGCGTTACTTCCGACCTTTCTTTGCTGGGCGAATATGTCCAGCAAATTGATTGGATAACCGGTGATATTCTTGATGTTACATCGTTGGAGCAAGCTATGAATAACGTTGAGGAAGTTTACCATTGCGCGGCCGTAATTTCGTTTGTATCGCACGAGGCAGCATATATGCTAAAAGCAAATATTGAAGGCACAGCGAATGTAATGAATGCTGCATTAGAAGCGGGCGTAAAAAAAGTGGTACATGTAAGCTCCATTGCGGCCTTCGGCATTCACAAACCCGAAAAAGTAATTGATGAAAAAACAACTTACATAGAGCATAAAACCATACCTAACTATTATCGCAGCAAGCAGCTTGCCGAGCGCGAATCGTGGCGCGCCCATGCCGAAGGATTGAATGTTGTAATTGCAAACCCGGGCACAATTATTGGAGCCGGCAAATGGAGTGTGGAGCCTAACAGTTTGTTTCGCGATGTGTATGCCGGGTTGCCGTTTTACACACGAGGAACTAATTGCTTCGTAGATGTGCGCGATGTGGTAGATTGTTTGATACTGTTGATGGAAAAAGGGGCAAGTGGCGAACAATACATCATTTATTCCGAGAATGCTTCTCTCAAAGATTTACTGACAAAAATAGCCGAAGCTTTAGGCAAGAAAAAACCTTCGTTTGCCGTGTCGGGTTCGCTGGCAAAACTTGCAGTAGTATTTGAATGGTCAAAGGCCAAACTAACCGGCAAACGCCAAAGGCTTACTCCCGAAATGGCTTTTGTTGCCAATAAAGAATTTCGTTATTCCAATCAAAAAATAACAAACAACTTTGGCATAAAGTTTCGTTCAATAAACGATACCATCGAAGATACCGCCAAAGCATTTTTACAGTCAAAAAAGGAAGGGAAACGCTTCGGAGTTTTTCAATAATTACTTTATGAGCAAACTGCATTTTATCTTGTTGGTTACCACACTTGCTTGTAATGCTTGCAACCAAGTACTAAACAAAAGCACCAGCGAAACAAAACTTACCTGGGCCGAAAAAAACATTGTTGTAAATGAAAAAAACTGCAAAGCAGTTGATTGCGCATTTGCCGATTTTCGGTATGTAGTTTTTAGTGGTATCGGTGCCGATTCGCTGAACAAACAAATTGAAGAAATAATGGGTTCGTCATTTATTGGCGATTCATTGGTAATAGCCACACCAAAAACTTCTGCCGAAAACTTCATTACAGCATTTGAAAACAACAAACTGCAATTTCCATCAGACACCATAAAATGGAAGCTCGACCGACAAATTCGCACCGACACACTTTTAGAAAACATCGTTTCATTGCGCTATGACGAAAGCAGTGTAACTGGCGGCTCTTCTATTTCTTTTACTTTTTACAGTCATTTTCAAATTGCGCCATACAAAACTTTTTGGCTTGCCGATTTTTTGAGTTCGCCTGATGATACTTTGCTGGTAGCTGCCATTGCCGAAGCTATTTTTCGCGACAAAGCAGAACTTGCTGCCGATGAAGATTTGGTAGAAGCCGGTTATCTTTTTCCGAAAGGCAAATTCAAGCTAAATGAGAACTTTCACTTTACCGAAGATGGTTTGGAGTTTCATTATAACATCAATGAGGCGGTGCCTGCGCAAATGGGCGAATACAAGCTGGAGATTCCCTACAATAAAATTGAACGTTTTCTAAAACCATCCATCTTTAAAACCACCACAAAATCGTAGCCGCTCCAAAATATTGAACAGCATTTTGTTTACTGTGCAATTGGTTTTTGCTATGTTGTTATAATTCGCCATATTCGCTGTGCATTCAAAATTGTTCTCTCATAGATTTATTACCATAAGTCATGAAGAGGATACACAAGTTATACAATATACCATTTGAGCGCAAGCTCAACATAGCGTTTGGCGTTATGGCGGTAATGTCGTTGTGTTTATTTGTACTTACCTATTTTAGTTACACAAAGTTTGAAACAACGGCCAACTGGGTTAGCCAAGCCAATAAAGTAATGTACTTTAATGAGCAGGTAATAACCGAGGTGTTGAACATCGAAACAACTTCGCGGGGGTTTGCGCTTACCGGCAGCGAAGAATTTTTAGCTCCATTTTATAAAGCCAAAAAGGAACTCGATAAGCATCTTAAATATGTAAATCGGTTCGCTGCCGAAAATGCCAAGCGCAAAAATGATTACGCAAAGATTGAAAAAGAGATTGCTGCAAAAATTCAACTTTCGGAACGCATTATAGAATTGCGCAGAACAAACAATTGGACACCCTCGCTGGCTACCGAAATAAAGGCAGCCAACAATGTTATGGAAGTTATAAAACAATCGATGGAGAAGCTGCAAAAAGAAGAAATGGAATTGCTTGCAAATCGAGAACTATCTCACATACAATGGCTTCGGCTTTTCAATTGGGCAATGGTGATATCATTGTTCTTTATGTTTGTTATTCTGGTCACCTCCGCCTACAACATATTCAACAATTTCCGCTTCAGAAAAATAGCCGAAAGAGATTTGGCCGAAAGCAAACAAGTGCTGCAAAGCATTATTGACAATACCACCACAGTCATTTTCACCAAAGATGAAAACGGCAAATTTTTGATGGTGAACAAACAATTTGAAAAAATAATGGGCTTGCCGGCTTCGGAAATTGTAGGAAAAAAAGATAGCGATTTTTACCCGGCCGATGCAATAGAACAATATCGCATAGCCGACAACAAAGTGTTTAAAAATGGCGAAACCGTTGAAGCCGTTGAAACTGCCACTATGCAAGGAAAAGAAGCAACTTACCTTGCCATAAAGTTTCCGTTGTATGACGAAAACGGAAAAATATATGCGCTTTGCGGCATGAGTGCAGATATTACCGAGCGCAAAAAAGCCGAAGAAAAAATACTGGAGCTAAACACCACGCTGGAGGCAAATGTTTTTAGACTCAACAATATCAATCGAGAGTTAGAGGCTTTTACCTATTCTGTATCGCACGATTTACGTGCCCCTTTGCGCGCCATAAACGGATTTGCTGCATTGCTTGGAAATAAAACTACTACAAAAGGCGATGAAGAAATACTTCGCATTGTAAACATCATCAAAGATAGCTCGCAACAAATGGGGCAGTTGATTGATGACCTTTTAGCTTTTTCGCGCATTGGCCGATACAAACCTAAGCTGGAAGAAACAGACATGCGCGAACTTGCCGATATGGTGTTGCAGCAACTTACCATTGATTATCCGCTGCAAAAAATTTCATTGAACATAAAAGGCGTAGAGCCCATTACCTGCGACCCCTCGCTGATAAAACAAGTGTGGGTGAATTTAATTTCTAATGCACTTAAATATTCGGCTCAAAAAGAAGTGCAAAACATAGAAATAGGCAGCCGCAAAAACAACAATGAAGTTGTTTATTACATCAAAGATAATGGTGCTGGTTTCGATATGCGCTACTACGATAAGTTGTTTGGAATTTTTCAACGGCTGCACTCCAACAACGATTTTGAAGGCACCGGGGTTGGGCTTGCCATTGTACACCGCATTGTAAAAAGACACAGCGGCAGAGTGTGGGCCGAAGGTGAAGTGAACAACGGTGCTACTTTCTATTTTTCGCTTCCAAAAGTTGCTAATGTTATAGACATATAATTATATTCACTCATGTAAATTTCGCCCATGAATCACTTAAATATTGACATCCTGCTTGCAGAAGACAGTCCCTACGATGCCGAACTTACATTAATGGCATTGCGCTCTCGGAATTTAGTCAATAAAATCCATCATGTTGTAGATGGTGTGGAAGCACTCGATTTTATTTTTGGAGAAGGCAAATACCAAGGTAGAGAACCCGGCAAGGGGCTAAAACTCATTTTGCTCGATTTAAAAATGCCGCGCATCAACGGCTTAGAAGTTTTAGAGAAAATAAAAAATGACGAGCGCACCAAAAACATTCCGGTGGTGGTGCTTACTTCTTCAAACGAAAATTTCGATATAGATAAATGTTATGCTTTTGGCGTAAACAGCTACATCGTAAAACCGGTTGAGTTTGATGTATTCTCAAAAGTAGTTTCCGAACTTGGATTTTACTGGATGATGCTAAACAAAACGGGGGAGTAAAATATAGCCCTTCGCACCTTCTCTCGCATAGGAAGTAGCATTAGAGAAATGGATAATCAAAACACAAAACAGCCCGCGCAACTCTTAGCTGCACGGGCTGTTTGATATTATCTGCAAAGCAGAAAAGTATGCTCTATGGGAAAATACCCAATGCCGAGTAAGCGTTTTTGATTTTGTTGATAGAAAGACCAAAAGCCGCTGTGCGCAAATCTGGAATTTTTTTATTGCTGCGCTTAAACTCGCGGATGTCGCGATAGGCCGAAATCATCGTGTCTTGCAAACCTGAATTTACGAGGTCAATTTCTCCTGCTCCGTGAATTACACTTTTCACCTGTGTAGGTGTTGCTTTTTTACCCGAAAGGTCTTCAATCAGCTTCACAATATTTTGTTGAGTTTCTTCTTCAAAACGCCTTTGCATTCTGCCAAAGCGTACATGCGAAAGGTTTTTCAGCCATTCAAAATAACTTACCGTTACCCCGCCCGCATTGGCATAAATATCCGGCACAATCATTATTCCCTTTTTCAACAGAATTTCTTCTGCCTCAGGCGTGATGGGGCCGTTGGCTGCTTCGCAAATAATTTTTGCTTTTACCTTTGCAGCATTTGCTCCTGTTATTTGTTTTTCCAATGCCGCAGGAATCAAAATATCGCACTCCATTTCCAGTGCATCTACATTTTTCTTCAAGTTCTTAGCACCCGGGTAGTCGGTGATTTTACCGCTAACTTTTCTGTGCAGCAATACTTTGTCGGGGTCGAGCCCTTTAGGGTCATAAATCGCGCCATCGCTTTCAGCAATAGCAATAATTTTTGCACCATATTTTTGAATAATACGTGCTGTGTGATAGCCCACATTGCCCAAGCCTTGAACAATTACAGTTTTACCCTCCAAACCTGGTTCTAAACCAAGTTTTTTCATGTCATCTTTATAGCTGCAAATTTCATTCAATGCATATACCACACCGCGTCCGGTAGCTTCGGTTCTGCCTTTTATACCGTTTAGGTGAACGGGCTTGCCGGTTACACAAGCATAAGCATCCACTTCTTGTTGGTTGAGAGAAGCAAAAGTATCCACTATCCATCCCATTTCGCGCTCGCCTGTACCGTAATCTGGAGCCGGCACATCCAAGCCCGGACCAATCATATTTTTCTTTACCAATTCATAAGTGTATCTGCGGGTGATGGACTCCAACACTTCTTCGGGGGTATTGCGCGGGCTTATTTTGATTCCGCCTTTAGCACCGCCAAATGGAACATCCACAATAGCGCACTTATAGGTCATCAATGCGGCAAGTGCCATCACCTCGTCTTGATCTACATGCATACTGTAACGAATACCGCCTTTGGTGGGCATGCGGTGATGACTGTGTTGCACACGATACGCTTCAATAACTCTTACTTCTTTACCCCACTTCACCGGAAAGTTTACGCGATAAATACTGTTGCAAACTTTTATTTGTTCCAATAAACCTTCGGGGCAGTTGGTAAATGGTGCTGCTTTATCGAAGTAATGCGATACGCTTTGCGAGAAAGATAATTCTTGCAATTGCTTTTTAGATAATGCCATACTGTTGTTTTTTTGTTTCGTTTTGTTACTGGCAAATGGAAGAACATTTTCGATATTTCCAAAATATGAAAGGTTAATTCTTGTTGCGAATTTTTAAAGTGTTGTTTCTGCAATTCTATCCTTGTTTGAAACATTCATTTCTCTTTGTCGTACACGCAATAAAATCTCTCGCAGCAAGTACGATTATGAAAGTTTTGTGGTGAAACTTTATTAAACCAACATCAACACAACCTGCTATGAGAAAAATTTTTACCCCCCTAATTATTGCCTTTGTACTGGCTCTGCTTTCGAGTTTTGTGAAACCATCTACACATGTACAAAGTGCCGCAAAAGCGCACATTGTTGCCTCAAACAGAACATTGCCGTAGTGTATCAACACCTTGTTGAGTTTATTTAGCAAAGTAAACGATAGTTTCTGCGCTGCTGCATTACTTTTGCTCTATGCAGCAATATCACGAGTTACTTCAACATATCCTTGATAACGGCACTTATAAAAGCGACCGCACCGGCACTGGCACTTACAGTGTGTTTGGTTATCAAATGCGCTTCAATTTGAGCGAGGGCTTTCCGCTGGTAACAACAAAAAAATTGCACTTAAAATCAATTGTGCATGAGTTGCTTTGGTTTTTAAAAGGCGATAGCAACATTCAATATTTATGTAAAAACGGTGTGCGGATTTGGGACGACTGGCCCTTTGCTAAATACAAAGCAAGCAGCGAGTATCAAGGCGAAGATTTAAAGGCCTTTGGTGTGCGCATTGCAAATGATGATGTCTTTGCAAAACAATGGGGTAATTTAGGTCCTGTATATGGTGTGCAATGGCGCAGCTGGCAAGGCGGTAGCGGCACAAGCGTTGATCAAATAGCACAACTTATTCAACAGATAAAAACTAACCCCGATTCGCGCAGGTTGATTGTAAGCGCATGGAATGTGCCGCAGATAAACGAAATGGCTTTGCCGCCTTGCCACACCATGTTTCAATTTTATGTAGCCAATGGAAAACTGAGTTGCCAGCTTTATCAACGCAGTGCAGATGTATTCTTGGGCGTGCCTTTTAATATTGCTTCGTATGCGTTGCTTACTATAATGATTGCCCAAGTATGCCATTTAGCACCTGGCGATTTTGTACATACTTTTGGTGATGCGCATTTATATTCTAATCACATTGAGCAAACAAAACTGCAGCTATCGCGCGAGGTTCGTGCTTTGCCGCAAATAAAAATCAATGAATCGGTGAAAGATATTTTCGGTTTTCAGTACGAAGATTTTTCATTGGTAGATTATAATCCGCATCCGCACATCAGTGCCGAAGTGGCGGTGTAGTTTTACTTTATTCTTTCTAACTGAATTACCGATGACGGTGCAACTTTTATTGGTACTGTTTCCTCTTCCACGTTGGTAAGTTCCAACCCAAAATCTTCGGCAGTAGAAAGCGAAATTGCTTTTAAGAAACGATACCCTTTAATAATAAACTGGTCGTAAGGCGAAATGTTATCGTCAATTGCCACCCGCGAATTCAACAAAATAAATTTGAAATCGGCAGGCATGTTGTATTTGCGCAAACTTGGGTAGTGACTTATCTCATCTACTTCACCGTTTTTTACCATTTCGTTTACAATTTGCGAAAACATAAGATTCACTTTGTGTTCTACTTTAAAGCCAAACTTTAATCGCACAAAAAAGCATCTGCGCGGAATAACCGTATCTACCAAATAGGATGCGCCATAAGGCTCATTGGTTATATCTACATGCACAAACCAATAAATATCGGCTCGTTTTGGCCGCTTGCGAAAAATGGAATAGATAATATTTGAATCAATATGGCTTTTATCGTTTGCCATAGCCAAATACACCAAGTTGTTGGCTTCTTTTTGAATGCTATCGTCTTGCATTAAGTCTTTCAGCATGGGTATGTAATCTTTTATGGGCACAAACTCTGTATGTTTTTTACGCAACTGTCGTGCTTTGTACAAAATCCACATTGCCAAAAATAGCAGCGATGAAAGCAAGAATGTAAACCAACCGCCATGTGTAAACTTTATAAGGTTCGATGCAAAAAAAGCACCCTCGAGTGGAAGAAAAACTAACGGAATACCCAACACCAACCACAAACCCCTTCGCTGCACAGTCATTAAATAAGTAAGCAAAGCCGTGGTCATCAACATATCAATGGTTATTGCCAAGCCGTAGGCTGCTTCCATATTTGCCGATTCACGAAAAATTAAAACCACTGTAATGCAACCGCCCAACAAAAACCAATTCATGAACGGAATGTACATCTGCCCTTGATGAGCCGTTGGGTACAACACTTTCATATTCGGCCACAGTTTTAATTTCATCGCTTCGTTTACCAATGTAAAAGAACCCGAAATCAAGGCTTGGCTTGCAATGATAGTAGCAAGTGTAGCTACGGTAATGCCAATGGGAATAAACCATTCGGGCATAATGGCATAAAATGGACTGGCGCCTTCGTAAATTTTACCCTCGTGAGTTGTGAGCAGATATGCGCATTGTCCAAAATAATTAAGCAATAAACCAGTGAGCACATATGCCCAAGACACTCTTATATTCTCTTTGCCGCAATGACCTAAATCGCTGTACAAAGCTTCGCCCCCGGTAGTGCACAGAAATACCGCCCCCAAAAACCAAAACCCCCCGGGGTAATTCACCAACAAATTGAATCCATAAACAGGATTAAAGGCAGCAAGTATCTGCGGATACTTCAAAATTTGTATCAAGCCCAATACCCCAATCATGGAAAACCATATCAGCATAATTGGACCAAAAATTCCGCCCACCACTTTTGTGCCAAACTGCTGGAAAGTAAACAAGCCGATTAGAATAATAATTACTATCGGCACAGTAGGAATATCGGGATTGATGATGCGCAAACCTTCTACGGCCGAGGAAATAGAAATGGGCGGAGTAATAAAACCATCGGCTATCAAAGTGGCGCAGCCAATAATTGCCGGAATGATGGTCCACTTTACTTTGTATCTGCGCACCAATGCATAAAGCGCAAAAATTCCACCTTCGCCTTTGTTATCGGCATTAAGCGCAAGCCACACATATTTTATGGTAGTAAGCAGTATCAAAGTCCACACCACACAACTCATGCCGCCCAGCACCAACTCTTTGGTTACCAAATGCTCGCTCACAATGGCATTCAATACGTAAATGGGCGAAGTTCCTATATCACCAAAAATAATTCCAAGTGTAATTAGTGCGCCTGCTGCGCTCAGCCGATGCTCCTTGTTGCTAAAAGCCATTTGGTGTTGTTTGGAAAATCTTCAAATAATGAAAACTTGACTGGCAACTTATTTTGCCGAATGCAAACGTACGTCATTTTTATATCTGTATCATTTATGCCTTGCATAAAGATTTCCACCTATGTGTGTGGTTTTGGGTAGAACAGTTCCAAGTTCCAAAAAGCTGAATAGCCTTTTGAAGAAACAACTTCAAAGCCCAAAAAAATACGTTTATATTTATAGCACTAAACACATACAGATGAAAGATTTTTTCTCCTCCGTAAAAAAGTCGCTGCTTGTTTTTTGTGCAACAATTGCAGCCTTTAGTGCGCAAGCGCAGTGGGTCAGTATTCCCGATACAAATTTTGGTAAGTGGCTGAATACAAATGGCTACAATATGTGCCTGCAAGGCAACAGTATAAGTGGGTGGCAGATGGACACCACTTGCAATGAGTTGGTGAGTGATACAACTTTAGACTGTAGTAACATCGCTATCAGTAACATTGATGGGATTCAATATTTCGATAGTCTTAAAAAACTTCGTTGCAATCTAAACAACCTTAGTTCGCTACCAGTATTACCCGCTACTTTAGTTCATTTAAATTGTTCAAACAACAAACTTGAATCGCTACCCGCTCTACCTAGTTCTTTAACTTATCTGGATTGTTCAATAAATGAGCTTACATTATTACCAAACCTACCTGTTTCTCTAATTCACTTGGATTGCTTTTCCAATTATCTAACTACGCTTGCCCTACCTAATTTTTTAACCTATTTGAGATGTTCAGACAATCAGCTTGCCTCATTACCGCCATTGCCAAACTCTCTTACTCATTTGTATTGTTTTACTAATCATTTAACATCCTTACCTGTTCTACCAAATTCTTTAACTCTTTTGTGGTGCGATGGAAATCAACTTGAATCGCTGCCAGCATTACCAAATGTTTTAACTGAGTTAAGATGTGGAAATAACAAACTTACTTCATTGCCCTCATTACCCGACTCTCTTACAGAGTTAAGATGCTCACACAATCCCTTGTTATCGTGCTTGCCTAAATTAGGCATTGTGAAATCCTTGGTTTTTTCTGGAACTAAAATCATTTGCTTGCCCAACTACCCTCAACAGAACGCATACAGCCAGCCCCTTTTGGATACAATACCGCTGTGTAACCCTTTTAATCCAAACAGTTGTGATGTGTTTCACAATATCTCGGGCAATGTGTTTTTTGATTCAATTCAAAATTGCGTGAAAGATGTTTCAGAAATGAACGGAAATGTCAAAGTGATGCTGTACAAAAAAGGAGAACTGGAGCAACAGTCGTCCACATTTACTTTGGGCTCATATACTTTCGATACCGACCTCGATACCTTTGAAGTTCGTATTGACACTGCAGGATTACCATATACAATTGCCTGTCCTTCATATTTCTCTCACACCTCTGTTCTAACTCCGCAAGATTCTTTTGACACTGATAATGACTTTGGTCTGCGTTGTAAGCCGGGCTTCGATTTAGGAGTGTTTAGCGCAGTAAGAGTCAGGGGTGTTCTTTTTCCTGCACAAATAGCAACTTTTCGCATTAAAGCAGGTGATATTGGTAAATTATATGGATTGAATTGCATATCTGGTATTGGAGGCCAAATGGTAGTTACTTACTCAGGCCCTGCAACCTATTCGAGCTCGGCAGTTTTAACGCCAACGGTTACTGGCAATACGCTTACTTATAACATTGTCGATTTCAGTGCATTTAACATCAACAACAATGGTTTTGAATTAGGATTTCGCACTGACACATTTGCGCAGATTGGTGCCCTTTTTTGTTTAACCATCACGGTTATTCCCGATGTTGCGGGCGACATCAATATCACTAATAATACTTTGCGAGTTTGCTCCCGCATAGTAAACAGCATGGACCCCAACATGAAAGAAGTAAGCCCTGTAAATACAATTGCACCAGATGAAGATTGGCTTACCTACACCATCCACTTTCAAAACATGGGCAACGCCCCCGCCATACATATCTATGTAATGGATACTTTGGATAACAACGTAGATGAAAGCAGCATACAAATACTCGGCAGCAGCCACCGTATGCTTACAGAGATAAAAGGAAATATCGCTCGCTTTAACTTTCCTAACATCAACTTAATTGATAGCGCCACCAACGAACCCGAAAGCAAAGGCTGGCTGCAATACAAAATAAAAAAGAACAGCAACTTGGCTTTAGGTACTCAAATCAAAAACACAGCAAGCATCTACTTTGATTTCAATGCACCTGTGGTAACAAATACAGTAACGAATACAGTTGAGCAACCAAATGCTGTGAAAGAAAGTAGAGAACAGATGTCAGACATCAGCGTGTTCCCGAACCCGACTAATGATGTGGTGTATATCAGCTACGCCTCCAACACCTCTGCCGAGGTTACGCTCTTTAACATGAATGGCGCAGTGTGTTTACAACAACAACTTACAGCTACTCATCAATCAATATCATTGAGTGGCTTGCCTTCGGGTGTTTACTTTGTTTCGGTAGCAGCAGGCGGCAACGTAGTGAGGAAAAAGGTGGTGAAGTGGTAGTTACTACACATCAAACCCCAGCTTTTGCCTTAGCTCTGTAGTTAGCTTAGGCAATTTTTTGCGTTCAATCATAAACGAAGTAAGTTCGGCAAACTCGGCAAAAATGTAGTGTTTATCAACCGTGCCGCGCAAATACTCTTTGCCGGTGCTGCCTCCTGTGCCCACGCGCGTGCCTATCATGCGATGAACCATGTTCATGTGGCGATAGCGCCAAGTGGCAATGCCTTCGTCAATTTTCAACAACACATTTATTAAAGTAAAAGGCATTTGCAGCAAAGGATAATCTCTATACATCATAATAAACAAAGCAGCGCGTCTTGCCTTGGGCGAAAGATTCCAGCTTTCATTCTTTTCGGCACTAAAAAGCAACTCATCAAATCGGGTAAGGTTGAATTTTTCGGCTGCAAGCAAACTGCCATCATACGCATCGCGGTAGCTTTTCCAGTATGAATGCAATCCGTTCGAAGCTTCAAAGCCTTGCCAAAACTCAGCTTTATCAAAAAACGGCATACGCTCCAACCATTCGTTTATCGAATCAATAAGCGGTTTGGTAGTTTCTACATCTTCAATAATTTTTTTATCGGCCAGGCGCAACTGGCTGGTGTAATACTCTTTGCCGTGGCGGTTTTGCATTTTCAACCCCAATTTGGCTTCCAACACTTTAAACTGAATGCTTTGGAAACCCGAGGCCGGGCGCAAACGATTCCTGAAATCCAAGAAATCGAGCGGAGTCATGGTTTCCAAAATATCTATTTTGCCAATCAGCGTTTGTAAAATAGTTACCACTCGTTTAAGCCTATGGTTCACCACAAACAAATCGGGCGAATTATCTTCAATATTCGATTTAGACATTATATCTATCACCGAGCCTACTTCAAACAATATTTGCTTAAACCACAATTCATACGATTGATGAATGATAATGAACAACATTTCATCGTGTGCGTGGTCGTTAGCTTTGTCGCTTTCAAGCTCTTGTGCACCAAGAATTTTATCTAATTGAAGGTAATCGCTGTAGTAAACTCCGTTTTCCATCTTATTGATTTATACGCGGTAAAGATGAAAACTTTGAGTTCACCACAAAATGATAATACTCAGTACATAGTCGCTCTCGGTTTAAATGCTTACCTTCGCGCCCGTTTTCAAAGTGGAAAATAAATTTCCACCTATTTAAGTTTGTATATGAATATTAGAAATATAGCAATTATTGCCCACGTTGACCACGGCAAAACAACATTAGTAGATAAGCTCTTGCATCACTGCCAGCTTTTTCGCGAAAACCAACAAACTGGCGAGTTGATTCTCGACAACAACGAACTGGAGCGCGAGCGCGGTATCACTATTCTTGCAAAAAACGTTGCAGTAGAATATAAGGGCGTAAAAATTAACATCATTGACACTCCAGGCCACGCAGACTTTGGCGGAGAGGTAGAGCGCGTGTTGAACATGGCCGATGGCGTGTTGCTGCTGGTAGATGCCTTTGAGGGACCAATGCCACAAACACGTTACGTGTTAAGTAAAGCAATTGCATTGGGCAAAAAACCAATTTTGGTTATCAATAAAGTAGATAAAGAAAATTGCCGCCCCGATGAAGTACACGAATCTGTTTTCGATTTGATGTTTCACTTAGGTGGCACTCAAGACCAATTAGATTTTCCAACGGCTTACGGCTCGGCAAAAAATGGCTGGATGAGCGGAGACTGGAAAAACCCGGCAACCGATGTTTCGTATCTACTCGATACTATTATAGAACACGTTCCTTCGCCCGAAATTAAAGAAGGTCCTGTGCAGTTGCAAGTTACTTCATTAGATTATTCGAGCTACATTGGGCGTATTGCCGTAGGGCGCGTATCGCGTGGAACGCTAAAAAGCGGCACTCCAATTATGCTGATAAAGCGCGATGGCAACATGGTAAAATCGCGCATTAAAGAACTATATGTTTTTAGCGGCTTAGGAAAAATGAAAGCCGATACCGTAAACTGTGGCGACCTTTGCGCAGTAGTAGGTGTAGAAGGTTTCGATATTGGCGATACTATTGCCGATTTTGAAAAACCCGAAGCTATGCCACCTATTAGTATTGATGAGCCTACCATGAGCATGATATTCACGGTAAACAGCTCACCATTTTTTGGTAAAGAAGGTAAGCACGTTACTTCGCAAAAAATTCGCGAGCGCTTAGAAAAAGAATTGGAAAAAAACCTTGCACTTCGTGTAGAAAATAACGAAAATGGCGATGCCTTCATCGTATTCGGTAGAGGTATTCTTCACCTTGGGGTATTGATAGAAACCATGAGACGCGAAGGCTTTGAAATGTGCATAGGCAACCCGCGTGTAATTGTAAAAGAAATTGACGGGCAAAAATGTGAACCGATAGAGATATTGACAATTGACTGCCCCGAAACTACCAGCGGAAAATGTATAGAATTGATTACCATGCGCAAGGGCGCACTATTGATTATGGAACCGAAAGGCGATGTAATGCACATGGAGTTTGAAATTCCTTCGCGCGGTATTATCGGCTTGCGCACATTGATTTTGAATGTGAGCGCAGGCGAAGCCATTATGGCGCACCGCTTTAAAGAGTTCCAGTCGTGGAAAGGCCAGTTAGCTTCTCGTATCAACGGAACTTTGATTTCTAAAGAAGGCGGCAGAGCCACAGCTTACTCTATGGATAAATTTGCCGACCGTGGTAAGTTCTTTATCGAAGATGGTGTGGAGGTTTATGAAGGTCAGATAGTGGGTGAAAACAACAAAGACAACGACTTGGTGTTAAACATCACCGAGGCTAAAAAACTCACCAACTTCCGCGCATCGGGTACCGATGATAAATCATCGCTGGCTCCACCAATAATTATGAGTTTGGAAGAAGCCATGGAGTACATTCAGGAAGATGAATATGTAGAAGTAACACCGCTTTCTATCCGCCTGCGCAAAGTGTTTTTGAAAGAGCACGAAAGAGCAAGCAACAAAAAGAAAGGAGCCAACGCTTACGTGTAAGCCAATCTGATTTATACAGTAAAAGCCTTTGTATGTTTTAAAAACTGCAGAGGCTTTTTTGCTTTTATTGCTGCAACACCATATCATTATTACAGCCTATTGATACTTCACAACCTTTGCTGTTTTTAGCAAGTCAAAAGCTGTTTTCCAATCGGGCAGTGTGTCGGCATCATAGGTATAAGTGCGAATTTCCTTTGAAATTTTGCCGCCTTCTTTCATAGCTGCTAAGTGCGCTCCGCTGCGGGCAAAGTCTTTTAGCTCCTGTTCGCTGTTCCAAAGTGTCATGGTGTAATGCTTTGTCCAAATTCCGCGCTTTTTCATTGCTACACAATTGGTGGCTTTCATTTGTTGCAAAATTTTTAATGCACTTAGCGAAAGGGCGAAGAATTTTAAAGATCCTTTCAGTTCGATAGATGTGATAGTAACTTTCATTTCAGTAGATGTGAGTGTTTCTCAAAAATAAAAACTAGTATGTTATACAAAACAAGAATACAACAAGGTGTTTTTTTCTGTTTCAATCATCAAAAGATGAGTTTAAGGTGATTGCCTGTGGCAAAAATAATTGCATTCTTACCTTCAATTTTTTATGAGGCAACATGAACTATACATTTGTCATCAACAAAAAAATATTGTATGAAAAAGTTATTCGCATTCATTTTTACAGCAAGTTGTTTACTTCAATTATCTGCACAAAACTGGTTGCCTGTTGGTAGCGGTGTGGGCGATACGCGAGAGATAAAAGCACTAATAAGTTACAACGGCAACTTGATTGCCGGAGGTGATTTTCGCGCCATGGGCACTAACACAAAAACCAAGCGTGTTGCTCAATGGAATGGCACCGAATGGCAAAACATGGGAGCTGGTTTTAATGGCGAGGTACGTGCATTTGCGGTCTTCAACAACGAGTTGTATGTCGGTGGAAATTTCGATAAAGACTCATCGGGCAGCATCAATTACACAGGTAATATTGCAAAATGGAACGGCTCGGCATGGGTGGTAGTTGCTGGTGCTGATGCAGACAACACAGACATTCGCGCAATGTATGTTTTCAAAAATAAATTGCATGTAACCAATATGCGCTACGATCAAAACATCGCCTCGGTTCGTCCTGTAATTTCAGTTTTTGACGGAAGCAGTTGGGTAGATTTGCCGGACGAGTTTAAGGGACCACTTCATTATGCTTACCTATATGCAATAGGCGAATACAAAGGCAACCTTGTGGTGGCCGGAGTGTTCGATTCGGTGGGGAGTGTTGCAGCTCATCGTGTGGCATTATGGAACGATACCGTTTGGAAAAGCCTGAACCTTCCTGTTTCGGGTAGAGAACAATTTACGCCTTCGGTAATTGGTTTAGCGGGCAGAGGCTATGCCATAAAAGAGCATAACGATAAACTGTTTTTGGGCGGTATCGTCAATAACTTTGTACAGAACGCGGGCGACACAATAACACCTCCTTTAGTTTCATGGAACGACACTTCATGGACAGCATACCGCTTTGACCAAAACATTGGCGCAACGGTGCTGAGTTTGCAATCTATCAACGATACGCTTTATGCAATGGGGGAGTTTGCTTACACTAACAACGGCAATCTCGAAGGCGGTTGTGTAACACTAAACACTATTGCTTCGCCACCTTTCAACAGCCTGCACTTTTACAACACATCTACTAATGCAATAGATGTAAATGCTTCTACCATTCATAACGGCAATTTGTATGTAGGCGGTAAATTTAGCCATGCAGGCACTAATGCTGTTAACAACATTGCTCGTTTCGATCCTACGCCAATCTCTACCTCTATTTCTAATTTGCAGCACCAGTACATAAAACTATATCCAAATCCGGCACACAATTACTTTTTTATAGAAAATGCTAACGCCCTTCGCATTCACATATTCAATATCTTGGGTGAAAAGATACAAACCAATCAACTCGAAGAGAACACCCGCATTGACATAGCAAACATGTCATTGGGTGTTTATTTTTATCAAATTGAAATGAACGATAAAAACTTGCTGAAAGGGAAGCTAATTGTGGAATAAATGTTGCTTGCCTTGCAATTGATGAGGTAGGTAAAAAAGGTTGTTTTTTTGATATGCCTACATAATTTGTCAATTACTCGTTTCTCTTTTCTGCCATCTTGTCGGTTCTCTGCCGTTGGCACGCAATTTGAGAATTGGGCATTATCTAAAAACATATCTAATGGAAAAAGGCAATATCTCTGTTTCAACCGAAAACATTTTCCCCATCATCAAAAAATTCCTTTACAGCGAGCAAGAAATTTTTCTTCGCGAGTTGGTAAGCAATGCCGTAGATGCTACTACCAAAGTGCGCAAACTGTCGGGCATGGGCGAAGTAAAAGGCGATTTAGGCGAGTTGTTTATTGAAGTGAGCATCAACAAAGAGGCAAAAACACTTACCATCAGCGATCGTGGCATAGGCATGACGGCCGATGAGGTAAAACGCTACATCAATACCATTGCACTTTCAAGTGCCGAAGAGTTTATCAAAAAATTTGAAGACACCGACAAGGCAAGTATTATAGGGCATTTTGGTTTGGGTTTCTACTCTGCATTTATGGTGGCCGACACCGTAGAAATTATCACCAAAAGCTATAAAGATGAACCTGCTGCGCACTGGACCTGCGATGGCACTACCGAGTTTTCGTTGGCTCAGCATGATAAAACCGACAGAGGAACTGACATAGTGTTGCACATTACCGAAGATGCAAAAGAATATTTGGACGATTACAAAGTGCGCCAAATGCTCGAAAAGTATTGCAAGTTTTTGCCTGTAAACATTCGTTTTGGAACCGAAGATGTGGACAGCGAAACCGAAAAAGATGCCGAAGACAAACCAGTGAAAGTTTCTGTGCCGCACATCATCAACAATCCGCAACCCGCCTATATTAAATCGCCATCGGAACTAAAAGATGAAGACTACACGCGCTTTTACAACGAGTTGTATCCTTTCACCGAGCCGCCATTGTTTTGGATTCACATCAACACCGACTTTCCATTCAACTTAAAAGGCATTTTGTATTTTCCTAAGTTCAAGCCCAATGCCGAACTTAATCGCAATAAAATTCATTTATACAGCAATCAGGTTTTTGTAACCGATTCGGTAGAGCAAGTGGTGCCCGAGTTTTTGATGTTGCTGCAAGGTGTAATTGACTCACCCGATATTCCATTGAACGTCTCGCGCAGCTACCTACAAGGCGATCCGAACGTGAAGAAAATTTCGCAACACATTGTGAAAAAGGTTGCCGATAAGCTGCATGAAATTTTCAAGCAAGATAGAACTGCCTTTCAACAAAAATGGGAGAGCCTTGGCGTGTTTGCCAAATACGGCATGTTGAGCGATGAAAAGTTCTATGATACTGCGCAGAAGTTCGCCTTGTATGAAAATACGGCTGGCGCGTTTTTTACTTTTGACGAACTGAAAGAAAAAACACAAACGTTGCAAAAAGACAAAAACGGGAAACTGGTTTTGCTTTATACAACCGATAAAGAAACACAGGATAGCTACATTCAAAGTGCTAATCGCCACAGCTACGAAGTGTTGCAATTTGACGCGTTGATTGACCAGCACTTTATTCAATTTTTAGAAGGTAAACACAGCGATGTAACCTTTAAAAGAGTGGATGCAGATACCATCAATAAGTTGATTGAAAAAGAAGAGGAAGCGGCTTCGGTTCTATCAAAAGAGGAAGAAGAAAAAGTGAAGCAAATTTTTACGGGTGTAATCAACGACAGCAAAGCGCAGGTGGAACTAAAAGCACTTTCACCCGATGATGCTCCGGTGCAAATCACCAAAAGTGAATTTATGCGCAGAATGGCAGACATGAGCAAATACGGTGGCGGTCAGTTTGCATTTATGGGCGAAATGCCCGAGCAAATTGCGGTAGTAGTAAACAGTAATCACGCATCTGTAAAAAAGATATTAGCCAACGAAACCAATACAAAAGTTGCCCGCCAGCTTTATGACCTTGCGCTGCTTGCTCAAGGTATGCTAAAAGGCAAAGCGCTTACAGATTTTATTCAAAGAAGTGTGGCTGAGGTGTAAGAATAGGAGCTTTTACTAAAGGGAGTTTAATCTGCGCACAGTAGCACAACTGCTAAATAGTAATCACTGTCATTATATGGAAGTTACCCATTCACTTGAATGGCAATGATCAACTTCGCAACGAAACTGTACTGCTTGATGTTCATGGTTAGTTTGTTTTAACCGCTTTTGCATAACATTTATTGCTCGGAAGTTTCCAACAGTTTAAGGCCGAAGCCTAAAAATCTGTTATCACCTCAAAAACTTGGTGAGCAGGCAAGCTCAATTGCGTCATTTTTTCGCTTTCGCATCCATAAGTCAATCGCCAGTATTATTTTAACCAGAACTCAGATTGTAGAGATATTCTACAACATTTTATTTCCCTTATTGCTTTGTGCTTGGCAACCAATCTCAAATATTTCTCTACTTTAGTTCATGCTTTTAAGTAAGCAAGCGAAATGATGTTGTTGAGAGAAACCGGAAGTAAAAAATCAGAGACCCAAAATAGCAGAGCTACACCCGTTAGCCAATGGCAATTAATTGGTAAAACAAATAAGTTGTGCCTTGTAGTATTTGCCATTGTTATGCTTTTTGCTTCTCCTGTATTTGGGCAGGCAACCAATATTCAATACGGGCAAAACCGGGTGCAGTACAAAGATTTTATCTTTTCTTACTACGATACCGACCACTTTACGGTTTATTTCTATCAAGGCGGGCAGGATGTAGGAAAATATGTAACTAAGCAAGCAGAAGGCATCAACGAAGATTTACAACGCTTGCTCGATTTTAAATATCGCAGAAAAATTGACGTTATAGTTTACAATTCAATAAACGAACTGAACCAAACCAATATTGGAATCTACGAAGCCGGCAACAACGAAGGCGGTACTACCAATCTGCCCGACAACAAAATTTTTCTGTATTTCAATGGTAGCCACGAAGATTTAGATGTGCAATTGCGCGAGCGATTGGGTAAGTTGTATTTAGATAAATTGCTTACGGGCAGCTCTGTGTTGGAGTATGTACAAAATGCAGTAGCACTCAACATGCCCGATTGGTTTAGGCAAGGGTTTATTCAACATTATGCAAAAGGCTGGAATAGCAATTGCGAAGATCATCTGCGCGATGGAATAATGAGCGGGCGGTATGCCAAGCTAAATAAACTTGACCCAAAAGAAGCCGTGTTTGTGGGACATTCAATCTGGCATTATGTAGAAGAAAAGTACGGCAAACAAGCGGTGGGTAATTTGATGTATTTAGCGCGAATAAATCGTAGCGTAGATAATGGTTTTCAGTTTGTAGTAGGGCAAGGTTTAGATGAAACTCTCACCGATTGGTTCAACTTTTATTTAGAAAGATTTAAGGCCGAAAGTGCAGTTACACAAAAACGCAGCAGCACAAACATCATCAAGCGCAAGAGCAAATACGGCTTCGATTATTACCAGTTGCGCATGAGCAACGATGGGAAAACAATAGCCTTTGCGCAAAATGATTTGGGCAGATATAAAGTGAAATTACTGAACACAGAGACCAATAAAAAGAAAACAGTTGTAAAAGGTGGATGGCGCACCAATACAATTTTTACCGATGATAAGCAACCACTATTGGCCTGGTCGCCAAGTGGTAAGCAGTTGGCTGTTGTGTTTGAAAAAAGAGCGGTAATATATTTAGGGATTTATGATACAAGCACCAAGAAAATGGATGTAAAACGTATGGATAAATTCCAAAAAGTGTTGCACATCAATTTCATGGATGATGATAAAAATTTAGTGATTAGCGCGGTGCAAAATGGTCAATCAGATATTTTTCTCTATCGCATTGCCTCTACCACCGTTACGCGCTTAACCAACGATTACTTTGATGATTTTCAGCCATGCTACATTGAAGTAAATGGAATGAGAGGAATATTGTTTGCAAGCAACAGAGCAAATGATGTAAAAAAGGAAGAGCGATTTTTGAACCAAAATTTTGCCAACAAACAGTTGGATTTGTATTTCATCAATTTGAATGAAACTGAAAGTTTGTATCAAATAACCAATACTCCTTATGCCAACGAAACTTACCCGCAGCAGTTTTCTGAAAACACGTACAGTTTTTTAAGCGATGCAAACGGAATCAACAATCGCCACACTGGCATCATGGAAAATGTTTTCGACCATTGGGAAAGAACTTTTTACTACAAAGACAAAGAAACCGGTGATGAAGATTCTATTTCGATTAGCGACACCGATGATGTGTTGGAGTATTTGGATGAAACTCTTGTTACCATTACAAATTCCGAGCGCAAACCCATTCATAAACTAAAAGGTATTACGCAGCAACACAGCAATTATTTTTACAACATTCGCGAGCAACAATTGCTGCCTGCCAAAGGCTTGGGCGTTGAGTTGGTAAAGCAAAACAACAAAACACTTTTTTACAAAATTCCGGTTGATTTTTCGGATGCGCAGGCATCAATGCCCTTTGTTACAAATTGGGGTAAAAGCAAAAGATTCAGTACAAAAGTAGCAGCCTTGAACAGTGATTCGACCATTGCATCGCAACAAAGCAAAGCACCCGGAGCAACTGCCGCAAAACCCGCCCGCGACCCCAAGCCATACGATTTTCAAAGCGAGTTTGATTACGATATTATTTTGTTCGATTGGGATTCTCTGAACAGTTCGCGCAACAATGCAAGCTTTTTGGCGCAAGTAGAAACCGGCTTTCAGTTTTTGCAAACCAAAGTGCGGCCATATTTTGTGCGCTTTTCGTTAGATGATATTGTAACGCAGTTGGATAATAATTTAATTCTTACGCGCTATCAACCTTTCAATCCAAGCAATCCGAATTTCTTTACACCACCAATTAGTTTTGCAATAAAATTGGGTATTACCGATTTGCTCGAAAACCACAAAATTTATGGTGGAATGCGTTTGCCGTTTTCGGGCATCAGCGGCAACAGCGAATACTTTATTACTTACGAAAATCTTAAAAAGCGGTTAGATAAAAAGTTTACATACTATCGGCAATCTATCACACAGAACAATGTTGCTGTAAAAACAAATTATGTAGAAGCCGACTTTCGTTATCCGCTGGATGTGTTGCAGCGATTGGGGTTTGGCGTGGCTTATCGGCACGATAAAACCGTTTTTAAAGCGGTGGATAGTGCTTCGCTTTTTGCGCCAAATGTTTCAAGCAGTTGGTTGTATTTAAAAGGCGAATATGTGTTTGACAATACTATGGTGGTGCAAGAAAATATTCGCTATGGTTTTCGTGCAAAAGCATTTGTGGAAATACACAAAGAATTTCCATTTACCACAAAAACAGCCGGAGGTGAATATGATTTTTCGGTGCCGCAAATGAATAACGCTTGGTTCTCTACATTCGGTATTGATGCGCGATATTACCTGAAAGTGTTTAGGCAAATTATTTGGGCGAACCGCCTTAGTTGGGCTTCATCAGTGGGCAATAGAAAATTGATTTACTATTTGGGAGCAGTAGATAATTGGTTCATCAATGCCAGAGGAGAAAGGTTTGATAGGGGAACACCAATAAACACTAGTAACAACTATGCTTTTCAAACATTGGCAACACCATTGCGCGGTTTTTTGCAAAATGCTCGTAACGGCAATAGCTATGTGGTGTTGAATTCCGAGTTGCGCATCCCAATTTTTGCAGCTACGCGCAAGGCGCGTGTGCGCAGCGAAATTTTGCGCAACTTTACCATTGTTGGTTTTGTAGATGCCGGCACAGCTTGGGAAGGTGTTTCGCCTTTTAGCGACAACAATCCGCTCTTTACCGAAACGTACCAAAACTCTGTTTCCACCGTGCGCATCAAGCGCTATAAAACGCCTATCATCATGGGTTTTGGCGGCGGCTTGCGCACATCATTGTTAGGCTACTTTATGAAGTTGGACATGGCTTGGGGTTACGATACTGGCGAAGTAACCAAACGACCGATAGTGTATTTTACTTTCGGGTATGATTTTTAAGAATCATATTGAATGCGAATGATGAGGCTTACAACTTTTGTATGGCAACCTCATCCAGACCAAGTATCAGGGTTTTTCCAGTATCAATAATAGGCCGCTTTATCATGCTGGTATGTTGCATCATCAATGTCATAGCTGAAGGTTCATCTTTTACAGATAGCTTAGTTGCATCATCCAGCTTTTTCCATGTAAGTCCGCTTTTGTTGATGAGTTTTTCAAAACCCCATTCGGCACACCATTTGTGCAGTGTTTCGGCATCTATACCCAATTTCTTATAGTCGTGAAAGGTATAAGAAATTCCTTTTTCATCTAAAGCTTTAAAGGCTTTCTGCATGGTGTTGCAATTTTTTATGCCGTAAATTTTTACTGTCATTGTAAGTTGTTATTGTCTTTCAATTACTAATTTTTTTACAGTTACTTCGCCTTGCAATTGTACCGATAGATAATAAATTCCCTCAGCAAGCAAACTTACATTAAGGTGGGTTGAGCTACCAAAGGTTGATGCTGTTGCGACCAATTGCCCGAGCGTATTGTGCAGCATAATTTGCTTGTAAGCACTTGTAGCACTTTCAACATTTACAACCACAATTTGTGCAGCCGGATTTGGAACAATCGAAATGCCTTTTGTGTTATTAAAATCATTGATGCTTTGAGGTGGCATGGTACAATCTACATACAAATCTGTGGAGGTGGCGGTGCAATTACTATTGTCTGTAATCATTACTGTGTAATATCCTCTATCGTCTTCTACTGTAAAAAACCTGCCGTTTACACCTTGTATAGAATCGCCATTTTTATACCAACTGTACACAACGTTTGTAATGGCGGGCGATGAAGTCAAATTGCATCCATTAGCAGCAATTGGCGGAGCAGGCAATGGTGGTGTGCAAGGTGGTATTTGTGGTGGTTTTTTACCCGATTGAATAAGTACAACATTGTTGTTGGCAATTTGAAAATTGCAGTGGCGGGCAAGGGTATCGTTGTTGGCATTCACAGCAATATCTATTGTTTGTGTTGTGTTTCCGCTTTGCGGATTTAATGCAATAAAATTACAAGTAGAAAAAACACCCCAACTGCAATTCGCAGCATTGTTTAACTGAACAGAAACAATTTGTTGGTTACTGTCCACCAAAATGCTATCGGTAGAAATTTCAAACACACAAATTACCGGAGGAATTTTTCCGCCTTGTGAAATTGTGAAAGTTTTTCCCGCAATAGTTACGGTGCAGGTTCTTGAAACAGTATCCAGATTTTCTTCAACCGCAATTGAAATATTTGCGTTGCCACTGCCGCTTGAAGGCGAAACAGAAACAAAGTTGCAATTGGCAAAAGATGTCCATGTGCAACTTGCGGAGTTGGTAAGATTGACGTTTACAGATTGTTGGTTGCTGTCAATACTTGCGTTGTTTGACGAAAGGCTGAACGCACAATTTACAGGAGCAATTTTTCCGCCTTGAGTGATAGTAAAAGTTTTGTCTGCAATGGTGATAGTACATGTTCTTGAAGTGGTGTCAATATTTTCGGCAATAGCAATTGAAATACTTGTATTGCCACTTCCGCTTAATGGCGCAACTGAAACGAAATTGCAATTGCTTGAAGATGTCCACGGGCAGTTGGCTGTATTGGTAAGATTTATTGTTACGGATTGTTGTGCACTGTCAATTGTTGCGCTGTTACTTGAAAGATTGAATACACAATTTGGCGTAAGCGTGAAAGTATAAGTTGCATTTTTTGTGCCGCAATAATTGGCAAGCGAAAGTGTAACCGTGTAGCTTGTAAGCACACCTGTTGAAGGGTAAGTATGCGAAGGATTTTGCTGCGAAGAATTTTGCGAGCCATCGCCAAAATTCCAACTATAAGCTGTTGGATTTCCTGTTGTAGTTGCTGTGAATGAAACCGCATATCCATTTGCAGAATGACTGATAATTGCGTTTGGCAAATCATTGTTTGTAGTAAACGTTGTAAAAGTAGATGGCGTGCCGCTGTTAAGTCCATTGCTGCAATATGCCATCACGCTCCATTCGTAAGTTGTATTGCAGGTAAGATTTGAAAGCGCAAGCGATGTAGCAGTGGTAGTTTGTTTTGTATAGGTTGAAGTTCCCGCAACTTTATACCAAATTTCATAATTGCTAACGCCCGAAACTGCCGACCACGAAACTGTTGCAGTGGTGGGTGTAGTGTTTATTGTGTTTCTACCGCTTGGTTGTGCGCACGTAGCTTGCGGATGCGTAACACACACCTGAAAACTTCCACCGCCACTGCCTGTGCCATAATGATACACACGCACAAAATAGGTAGAACCTATAGTGAGATTTGTAAGCGCAACTGTGTTTAGCACTCCAGTGCTTCCGGTTTGGTCATCGCAGCCAATACTTGTGCTTGAATTGCAAGTGCCGCTGCGCACATCCACCACACCATCAAAAGAAGAGCCATTTAATAAACGTACGCTGTGTTCGGTGGCTACTGCCGTAAATTTAAACCACACATCATCATCGGCATTGCCATTTGTAAAACTATTGCAGGGCGATGTGGCAGCCATGCTTCCGCTGGCATTTGTATTAGAAAATGTTTGATAGTTGCATACTGTAGCTGATGTCAAGTTGATTGCCCCCGAACAATAGTCGTTTACAGGGTTGGTGGGTGTGGTATTGGTACAACCGTTATTGATGTAATTATTTACGGAGGTTCTCAAATTACTTAATTGACTGAACAAGTTTGTACCAGGGCAATCGGTGTAGCCGGGGCTGCAACCCTGTCTGTGACCGCTGATGTTGTTCATCGTTCCTGGATAAGAAGTGATAGCACTGCTTCCTAAAGGGTCAATGTTGGAGTTGCAGCATTTCCACGCAAAAATTTCTGCAAGTTTATTCATGGCAGCCATAGATGGTGTTGCTGTATTGTAGTTGCCCAGCATACACACCGCCATTGTTTTTTGATTGTAGCCACACATGTGCGCGCCCACCACATTGTTGCCACCTCCTCTGCCTACATACAGCACACCATTCGGGTCAATCAGCCAGTTGTAGCCAACATCGCACCAGCCGTTGCTATTTACGTGGTAATTCCAAATAGATGCTACCACGCCTGCCCAATTTGTACTTGTGTTTGTGCCTGCTGCGTGATGCACTATTAAATGCGAAACGGTTGTGTAGCTTGGGCTACTGCAAGATGAATTTGCTGTAAGACCGTAGCTGCTACCCCAGCTGCTGCGCCCAACAGAACTTGGTTGGCTGCAACTACAAGCGCGACCCGCGTTTGCTTCGTTCACATCAATCACATCGTTTTCTGAGGGATGAACAGCTGCCGGCACGAACAATTGGAAATCTATTTTACTCAACTCAACTTCGTGGTTGTGGCGAATAATTTTGTATCGAAAATATTTTGTTTCGCTGCTTAAATAAATTGGTGGGAAAGAGATTTTGTCTTCTGCGTGTTCATTGTGATGATCGTGTTCCAAAGGTATCCAGCGATTTTTTGTTTCGCCATCGGGTGTGCCAAAAACAAAAAGTTCAACAGCATCATGGCTGAAATCTTCACCATACAACACAGCCGAAACAGCAATAAAGGGCGCAGTGCCTTCAAGTGTATGCTTTATTCTTTTTGAAGTAAATGTTGATACTTCATCATGAACAGCAGACTTTGAAAACTTAACTGCCTGTATATTCTGCTCAATGCTTTCGCGAAAAAACTTTTGAGCGAATACAATGGATGGAAATAGAACTGCGAGTAAAAAAACTTTGGCGAGTTTGTGTTTCATTCATTCAAACCTAAATATTTTTCTAAAAAAATTTTGACGGACGAAAGTATGAAGACTGATTTTGCGCAGCATCTACACCTTTAACAATTTACTAAGTATTTATTTACACTATTACATGTACTTAGCATTACATTTACCCTCCAAATTTAAACAAAACGGTAATGAACAAGCATTTATACTTACTCTGTTTCTCTTTATTATTTTCAACAGTTCTTTCTGCTCAATTGTTGCGCGGGCCATACCTGCAAAAGCAAACATCTACGAGCATGAATGTGAAATGGCGCACTGCCACAATGACTTCGGGCAAAGTGTATTACGGCACCGATATGAATAACCTTAACCTTACAGCTACCGACACGGTGAATGTAGCAGACCACGATGTGCATATCAGCGGCTTGCAGCCATTTACTAAATACTATTACAAAATTGAATCTGATAATGTTGTTTTGAGTGGTCCCGATAACAATCATCACTTTAAAACTGCTCCTGTGCCGGGCACAGTTCAGCCAATTAGAGTGTGGGCTATTGGTGATTTTGGAAAAGGCAATACTGGCGAAAGAGAAACTCGTAACTCATATTTGCAATATGCCGGAAACACACACACAGATGTGTGGTTGTGGTTAGGCGATAATGCGTACGATAACGGTACAGATCAAGAGTATCAAAACAAAGTGTTCGACACAACAAATGCTTTTGGAAATGTATTTAAGTACATGCACTTCTATCCAAATCCCGGCAATCACGATTATGGAAGTGTGTGCCCAATTCCATGCCAAAAACATCCCGATAGCACAACAGGGCCTTATTACGATATTATCACAGTTTCAAAATTTGCCGAAGCCGGTGGGGTAAGATCAGATAGAGAACATTTCTACTCTTTCGATTATGGCAATATTCATTTTATCTCTTTGAATTCGGAACTTTCATCACCGACCGAGGCATTTGATTGGAATGGCGCATTTACCAATGGTTTTCAAAACTCGCCTTTGCACCAATGGCTTGTTCAAGATTTGCAAAACAATACCCAGCCATGGATTGTCGCTTATTGGCATCAGCCGCCATACTCAAGAGGTTCACACAATTCTGATAATGCCTGGGAACTATACATGAAAGCTATGCGCCAAAATATTCTACCTATTTTGGAGCAACACGGTGTAGATGTTGTAGTGAATGGGCATAGCCACGTTTATGAGCGTTCATATTTAATAAATGGGCATTATGGCTTGTCGAATACGTACGATGCCGCAACGCACTTAGTAAATGGTACCAGCGGCAACGAAACTTTGGGTGAGTCGTATGTAAAATATACAGATGGCACTACACCAAACAAAGGTACTGTGTATGTAGTTTCGGGTAATGCGGGAAGCAGCACTTCTAATCCGCCTTTTGCTTCTACTTCGCATAAAGTAATGTACTTCAACGATGGGGGAAGCAGTGTTTATGGCTCGTTTATTATGGATGTTGATGGCAATAAACTTACAGGTAAGTATCTTACTTCCGATGGAATCATTAAAGATCAATTTACTATTTTGAAACAATCATCGTTAGGAGTAAAAGAAGCAGCAAGCTTTTTTGAAAATGTATCGGATGTGCAAATTGCTCCAAATCCATTTTCAAAGGTTACACAGATTCTATTCAAGTTGAAAAAAGAGTCGAAAATTACAGTTGATGTTTTCAGCTTAGATGGCAAATTGGTACAAACAATTTTCTCGGGCACGCAAACCGAAGGAAAGCATAGCATTACTTTAGATGCAACATCGGCAGGAATGGCAAATGGTAGATATATTTTGCGTATTACCGAAGGTAAGAACAGCGCATTCGAGCAAGTTATTAAAGTAGATTAATACTTGTTTTTAGTAGATAGCAACTAAGGCAGTTTTCATACTGTTTTAGTTGCTATTTTTTTTGCGTGGAAGTGACGTGTATTATTTGCCGATACAGAAGCGCGAAAAGATAGACCCAAGCACCTCTTCGTTACTTACTTCGCCAGTTATGCTGCCTAAATGTTCAAGTGCATCGCGCAAATCGAAGGCAACTAATTCTCCGCTTATTTTGTTTGTTAATCCGGCTGTTGCTTTTGCTAATGCTTTGTTTGCATTTACCAATGCTGCGTAATGGCGAGTGTTTGAAACTATAGCTGAGTTGCCGGATAGCGAAGTGTTTTTTGTTGTTAAGTTATACAGGCTTTCTTTTAGCAGTTCCACATTAAAGTTTTGAGCAGCAGCAATAAACTGAATGTTTGAAATGTGTGCGAATGCTGCCGTTGTTTTCCATGTAGTTTTATCTATTTTATTGGCAACAGGAATAACAATTGCGTCAACCACATTCAAAGATTTTATCTCGGCTAACAACTCTTGAACTGATGTAGCGCCAACATCAAAAAGATACAACACAACACTAGCATTGCGCGCTTTGTCCAAGGCGCGTTCCACTCCTATACTTTCAATGGCATCGGTAGTTTCGCGAATGCCGGCAGTATCAATAAAACGAAATGAAAAACCTTTGTAGTGCATTACATCTTCTATTGAATCTCTGGTAGTTCCTGCTATTTCACTTACAATTGCGCGCTCCTCGTTCAACAAGGCATTTAGCAGCGTAGATTTACCTGCATTTGGTTTGCCAATAATTGCAACGGGTATGCCTTCTTTAATAGCATTGCCGGTTTTAAAGGAATCAATGAGTTGAGCAATATGCGTTTGCAGGTGGTTGATAAAATCAATAAGCTGTTCGCGTTGGGCAAACTCTACATCTTCCTCCCCAAAATCTAATTCTAACTCTATCAATGCTGCATAATCAATCAATTGCTGGCGCAGCTGTTGCAAGTCTTTTGCATAGCCTCCACGCATTTGTTGCAACGCAACCTTACGTTGCATTTCGTTCTCGCTGGCAATAATATCGGCAACTGCTTCGGCCTGTGCAAGACTTATTCTGCCATTCATAAATGCCCGCTGGCTAAACTCACCGGGCTGCGCAAGCCGTGCGCCATGTTGTAGCAACAAATGCAGCACCTGCTCCAACACAAATGGCGAGCCATGACAAGAAATTTCTACAACATCTTCGGTAGTGAAACTTTTTGGCGCGCGAAAAATGCTCACCATTACTTCGTCCAATATTTTATCGCCATCGGCAATAAAACCATAATGTACTGTATGGCTTTGCTGTATATTAAGATTTTTACCTTTAAAAACTTTGCTACACAATGCAATGGCGTTTTTGCCCGATAAACGAATAATGCCAAGTGCTCCCTTTCCTTGTGGAGTTGCAATGGCTGCTATGGTTTCGTTGTTCATCACTGGCAGCAAAAA